>Ga0105053_10001357_pt1 | contig 39233 bp, 22 predicted proteins | sample BON01_FD_78093 | JGI IMG/M metagenome (GOLD analysis project Ga0105053, IMG submission 78093) | Freshwater microbial communities from Lake Bonney liftoff mats and glacier meltwater in Antarctica - BON-01 | ecosystem: Environmental > Aquatic > Freshwater > Ice > Glacier meltwater | place: Lake... | reverse complement strand
CCCCCCCCCCCCCCCCCCGCCCACACAGTAAAGAATAATTCTCCTTCGTCGTGCCGTGCGTGTCGGTTGAGCGAGCGAGACGGCGCCCCCGCTCGACGAAATAGTAAACAACGACCGGGAACCGCCCGGCGACAACAGCGCTCGCCCGAACGCTTCGTCCTGCGCAACCATGCATCAGCAACTGTCCATCCGCCGCCTTTTTTCCGTCAAAAGTGCACTCGGCGGAATCGATCGCAAAACGTGAGGGGACTGTAAACCGGCATCCCGGACACGTCCGCCGACCCTCGCCAAAACACACGCACACCACGGCAGCACGCTCAAACAGTATATTTTTTGAGGCTGACGTGAGAACGCGGGCGAATCGGGACTCGATCCGTGCGCAGCGGCGATTGCTTTTTTTCTTCTTCTAGCGCCTGCGCGGGGCTCGGGCGTGCGGCGGCGGCTGGGGGCGCCGGCCACGCCGGCTCTCACTCTATCAACATGCGACTGCTGCTCCTGCTCAAGCGCCCAATCCGCGCCCATTCAAAGACCCTACCATACATATAATCGCATCTATCGGATCGAGAGGCGCGCTCGCGAGTGAAGACTCGTGTCGGGGGCATGTTTTCGCGCCGGCTGTCGTCGGCGTGGCCGACCAATCGCCCGCCCTCGCTGCTCGTGACCGCGGCGGCACCACCGGCCGCATCAGGAAGAGGAAGAGAAGGAAGAGGCGGACGAGGCGGACGAGGAGGACGAGGAGCAGGGCGCGGCAGCGGCGGCGGCCGCTCCTCGTCCCCGCCGTCGTTCGACGGCGGACGCGGCGGCCGAGGCGGCGGCCGGGGAGGAGGCCGAGGCCGAGGCCGAGCTGGCGCCGCAACGGCGGCGCCACCCGAGCGCATCGTCCTGCCCGAGGCGTCCGGCGCGGGCGTGCGCCTCAACCGCGTCCTCGCCCTCGCGGGCGTCGCCTCCCGCCGCGCCTGCGACGAGATGATCGCCGCCGGGCGCGTGCAGGTGGGCGGGCAGGTCGTGACCGACCTCGGCTCGCGGGTCGGGGGGACGGAAACGGCGGCGGCGGCCAACGGAGCGGGCGCGGCGCCAAAGACCAAGGCAGCGTCCAGAATCCCCGAGGTGCTGGTGGACGGCAAGCCCGTGGCCGTGGGCACGGCCCTGGCGGCGCTGACGGGCGGCGCGGCGCTCCCCGCCGCCGCCGCCGACAGCAAGCAGCGGGCGGGGGGCGGCCGCAACGCCGCCGCTGCCGGCGCCGCCGGCGCCGGCGCCGCCGGCCCCTTTTTCTACTTTGCCGTCAACAAGCCAAAGGGGTACGTGTGCAGCGCCGTGTCCGCCCTGGCCGGCCAGACCCCGGCGGTCGACCTGCTGCGCCCCTGGCTCGACGAGTGGGAGCGGCGCGCGCGGCGCGAGGCGGCGCGCGTGGCCGACGTGGCGGCGGGGCAGGCGGCAGGCGGCGGCGGCGGCGGCGGCAGCAGCAGCGCCCGCCGCCAGCAGCAGCAGCAGCAGCAGCAGCAGTGGCGCGACCTGAATGAATCCTCGCCGGCGGCATCCGACGCCAGTTCCGCCCTCCCGCCCCGCTTCTTCACCGTCGGCCGCCTCGACGTCGCCACCACGGGCCTGCTGCTGCTCACCAACGACGGCGCGTGGGCTCAAAGCGTCGGGCACCCCTCCGCCGGCCTGACGCGAGAATACGTGGCCGCGCTGCGCCGGCCCCCCACGCAGCAGCAGCTGCAGACGCTGGCGACCGAGGGCGCGGTGATCGACGGCGCGCGTGTGGTGCCGCTGTCGGTGTCGGCCGAGCGGCTGGCGGGCGGCGGGGGCGGCGGCGGCAGCGGCGGCGGCGGCGGGGGCAGGGCGCGCCGCCCGGCCGTGCGCGTGGTCGTCGGCGAGGGGCGAAACCGCGAGGTGCGGCGGCTGGTCGAGGCGGCGGGGCTGGAGCTGCACGCGCTCAAGCGCGTGCGTGTGGGCGGTTACCGCATGCCGTCGTCGCTGGGACTGGGCGGGTGGGTGGAGCTCGGCGCCGAGGCGCGGGCGGCGGTGCTGCGCGACCCGCTGGCGGCGGCGGCGCGCGAGGCGCGGCGGGCGGCGGGCGTTGGCGTTGGCGTTGGCGGCGGCGGGGAGGGCGCGGGCGCGGGCCGGGGGGCGCAAGGGGCGGGCTTTCCCGCGCTCGGGAGGATTGGCGGCGGCGGCGGCGGCGGCGGCCGCGGCGGGGGCGCGTGGCGGGGCGGCTAGGCTTCTTGCGCTTGTTCAAAGAAATGAGTGCGCTCGAATCAAAGTGTTGGTGATACAAACGGCGAGACAACAAGCCGCGGCCCGGCCGGCCCCCAATCCGTGTCAGCCGCGGGCGACGAGACACCGCCGAGCTGCCCGCCGAGAGTGTTTTATGGCCAGCTCAGGGGCAGGGACTCCGTAAGCGCCATGCACGGCTGCGGCGGGTTCAGGGCTCTGAGAAAGTCCCCCCCCGGCGGCTCGCGCACCAGGCGTGCCCGCGCCATGACGAGGCGCAGCACGTCGACGGGAAGCCGTGCGAGCGGGCAGGCGGGGGAACCGGCGGCGGCGGCGGCGGCGGCGGCGGCGGCGGCGGCCGCCGCCCCATCGGCGCCGGCGCGCGGCAGGAGCGCGCCCGCGAGCACCGCCCGCCGCCGCGCGCGCCACTGGGCCTCGACCGCCGCCTCCAAGCCCTGAACGTCGCCCTCAGCGACCAGGCGCTCCGTGAGCCAGAGGGAGATGCGCTCGAGCGCGCCGCCGCCGCCGGGCGACAGCGCCGCGGCGAGCCCCCGCAGCGCGCGGCCCCACGGCGTCTGCATGCGGGTCAGCGCGGCGTCGCCCTGCGTCGCGACGGCGTGCGCGAGCTGGCGCGAGCCGTCCCCTGGGCGCAGGCCGAGGCAGAAGCGCTCCACGGCCGGGCAGCGCGCGCCGGCGCGCAGCAGCAGGCGCGTCGCCGCCGCCAGCGCCAGCGCCTCTGCGCCGTGCGTGAGCAGCGGCGGCGACAGGTCGAGCCACATGGGCGGGTACTGCGAGCGCCGGCGCCGCCGCGACAGCCGCGCCTCGCCTGGCGCGCACCCGGCCGCCGCGGTCTGAAGCGTCGGCGTCGGCGTCGTCGTCGGCGTCGGCGTCGGCGTCGGCGTCGGCGGCGGCGGCGGCGGCAGGTGCAGGCGCGCGCCGCCGGCGTCGAGCAGCGCCGCAAAGGCGACCATGAGCGCGGTGAGCTCCGACACCCCGCTGCCGGTGCCAAAGGCGTCGCGGGCCAGCGCCAGCAGCGGCGGGCCGGGCTCGGGCCCGCCGGGCCCTGCCCGGCGGGCAAACAGGCACGAGAACGCCAGCGCGCCCGCCGCCGCGGCGGAGCGCGCGCCTTCCCAGAAGGGGTCCCCCTCGGGGCTGTGTTCGGACGATGGCAGCGGCAGCTGGTCGGCGGGCCGCTCCTCGGCCTCCTCGCGCGCGTGGTGGAGCCGCCGCCCGGCCTCGGCCGCCATCCAGGCAAGCGACAGCAGGTCGCGCTGCTCGCGCGTCGCGGAGCCGAGCCAGTGCTGGTGCTGGTGGTGCTGGTGCTGGTGCTGGTGCTGCTGCGGCTGCCGCTGCTCCCGGCGCGCCGCCGCCGCCGCCAGCGCCGCCGTCGCCCCGGACGCCGCGCGCACCGCAGCGGGGGGCGCCAGCAGGCGGCGGCACACCTGGTCGTACAAGGGCCCGCCCGCGCCGGCCAGCGCCGCCGCCTCGGTCAGCGCCTCGCGCCGCACGCGCGCGAGCGCCGACAGCGGCAGGTCGCCCAGCTGCGGCAGGTCCGGCGCGCGGAAGTGGGCCGAGGCGCACGCAGGGGAGATCCAGCGAGGCACAGCGGCGGGCTCTGCGGCGTGCCGCCCCTGTCTCTGCTGCTGCTTCTGCTGCTGCTGCTGCTGCTGCTGCTGCTGCTGGCGCTCGTCTCGCCGCCGCTGGCCGGCCGTCGCCTGCGCCGCCACCTGCGCCTGCGCCGCGGCGCCGCCCGCAAACGCGCGCTCGAAGACGCTCACGACGGCGTGGCCCGACTCCCCGTGCACGCGCACGCTCAGCGCGGCGCGGCGGTGCGCGATGCCCTGGGCGTGCTGCTCCCAGGCCGAAGCGGCGACGCGGCAGCCTCCGCACAGGTCGCACTCGCGCCACGACGCCGGCGCCGCTGCTGCTGCTGCTGCCGCTCCTCCTCCTGCTGCCGCTCCTCGTCCGCTCTCCGACGCGTACGCGCGCTTGACGCCGCCGCTCGCTCCCCGGGCGCTGTCTCGCCGACCTCGACCGTCGTGCGCGCCGCCGCCGCTCGGCGGGGCGCGCTTGCCCCGGTCCTGCGCCTCGACCATCGCTAATTTCCCCCCGTCCCACCGCGATTGGTCACGCTGGACGTGCCGCTGCTGCTGCAGCACGTCCAGCACTGGCGTTTGGCAGTTCGCGCGCTCTGTCTCTCTCTCGGAGACGCCCCGTCCCCTTGCTCGCGCAATCGGCCTCTCTGCGCTGCACCTCCGCCTGCTGCTGACGATGGATGATGTTGATGATACTGATGATGATGATGATGATGATGAATTGATGCTGCTGTGTCGACAAAGAGCGTCGAAAACACGGTGTCGTGTGCGCGGCGCCGATGAGAAAGCCGCCGGGCCGGGCCGGCGTCGCGATCCGTCTCTCGTCGCTGACGTCGGTCGTCGCCCTCCCAAAACCGCCCGACCCGCACAGCGCGCGCGCGCGATCCCTGTCGTCATTCCTTGCAGTCTTGCTCTCCTCACTTGTCTGCTCCCCGCGTGTGGACCGCGCATCTGGTCGCGCGCACAGCAAAATTGTTCCTCCTCTCTCTCGAAAAAGCAAATCGAATGCTGCGCCGCCCGAATGGCCCGAGTCACGCTCCGGAGCCACGGTGGCTCCCCCTCATTTGCAGGCGATCATCGGGCCCCGGCTGCCGGGCCCAGGGCAACGGCAACGGCAACGGCTCCGGCGGCGGCCCGCCCTCGGCGGCCTGCCGGGCCGAGCGCAACGGCGGCGGCCTGCCGTCGGCAGCGGCGGCGGCAGAGGCGCCGGGACGAAGCCAACTCGACGAGCTCGCCGCTTTGGTCCGCGACCAGCGGCGTCTGATTAAGGACCAGCGGCGCGCGCTCGACGACCTGAGCCGCAGGCTCGAGCAGCAGCAAGCGCAGCATGCGCAGCCGTCAGCAGCAGCAGCGGCCGCAGCGGCACCGCCAGCGACAGAAGCAACGCGCTGGCCGCCCCCGCCGGGCGCCCCCCCCTCTGCCGAGTGCAGCCCGCCCGCCGCGACCGACGCCGCCCTCGCGCCCGACCGCCGCAAGCTTGGTCGCTTCGATGCCCGATTCCATTCAACGCGCCACGGCGCCACCCCGCCGCTCGACTTCAGGTCCCTGCCGCCCCGCATCGTCCTCGTCAGGCATGCCGAGTCGGCGGGAAACGTCGACCGCGAGGTCTACGCGCGCGTGCCCGACCCGCTCGTGCCGCTGACGCCGCGCGGCCGCGGCCAGGCGCGCCGCGCCGGGCGCCAGGTCAAGGCGCTGCTCGAGCGCGCGGCGGCCGAGGCCGGGGGAGGAGCCGACGGGCGCGGCGGGGAAGGCGGCGGCGGCGGCGGCGGCGACCCGGGAAACTACCGCGTGTTTTTCCTGGCGTCGCCGTACAAGCGCGCGATGCAGACGTGCGACGGCCTGCGCGCCGCGTTTGGCGGCGGCGCGCAGCCGGCGGGGGGCGGCGGCGGCGGCGGCGGGCGAGTCCGCGGCTTCCAGGAGGAGGTACACCTGCGCGAGCAGGACTTTGGCTCGGGTGTGCAGGACCCTCCCAAGAAGGAGCGCGAGAAGGCCCAGCGGCTGGCGTACGGCCGCTTCTGGTTCCGCTTCGAGGGCGGCGAGAGCGGCGCCGACGTCTACGACCGCATGAGCCTGTTCATCGACCGGCTCGTGCGCGACATCAACGCCGGGCGCTTCGCCGCGGGCGAGGCGGCGCCCGGGCTCCCGCCCCCGCCCGAGACGTCGCTCGTGCTCGTGTCGCACGGCCTCGCGCTGCGAGTCTTTCTGATGCGGTGGCTCGGCTGGTCGGTCGACGAGTTTCTGCGCGTTTACAACCTGCCAAACGCCACGCCCATCGTGCTCGAGCGCATGGACGTCGACGCGGCCGCGGCCAGAGCCGCTGGCGAGGGGGTGATGGGCGCGCCCGCGGCGGGCGGGGGCGGCCTGGGGCTTCCCGGCGCCGCGCCCTGGGTCCACACGCAGGCGCTCTACCGGCTGTCGGCGGCGTCGCTCGAGGTGCTGCGGGGGTGCACGCCGTCGATGGCGGTCAACCAGACGGTCATGTCGTCGGACGACAGCGACGAGGAGGAGGACGAGGAGGGCGGCGGTGGCGGCGGCGGCGGCGGCGATTTGGATGGCGGCGGCCAGGGGGAGGAGGAGGAGGTCGCGGAGGAACGCGAGGACGAGGACGTGGCGGGCGCGGACGCGGACGAAAGCGACGCCGACGACGGCGCGCGCGCCAGGCCGACGCCGCCGCCGTACAACGATTTCTTCTACGGGCCGTGATAATCGCAATTATTTACTTTCTTCTCACGGCGGCACAGAGGCCGCCTGCTGTGCCGCCGCCAACAGCGCCCGCACGCCAATCTCCGGAGGGAAATGCTGCAGCAGCTTGACCGCCCCGCCAAAGTCGGCGTCGAGCAGCCGCGCGCGCACGGCCGCCAGCATCGCCAGGCTCACGCGCAGGAAGAACTCGAGCCGCGCCTCGCCCTGGTCGTCGCCGCCCTCGGCGCCGGCGCCCTCGCCGCCCCCGCCGCCGCCCCCCGCGCCCGCGCTCCCCCCATCGCCGCCATCGCCGCCTCCGCCCCCGCCACCGCCCCCGCCACCGCCGCACGCCAGCGCCGCGTCCCAGATCTCGAGCACGGCGTCCAGCTCGAACTCGCGCGCGAGCATGAGCGTGACCCACCGAAACGCGAAGAAGCGCGGGTCGACGGCCAGCTCGTCCAGCAGGTGGCCGGCGAGGCGCGGGTCGCGCGCGCGGAGGGCGCGCGCCAGCCGGTCGCACACGGCGCGCACGCCGACGGCGCCGTCGTTGTCGAGCGCGGCGCAGAAGAGGTCGCGCGCGGGGCCCGAGACGAGCGCGACGAAGCCCCAGAAGGCGTCGGCCTCGGCGTCCGAGGCGACAGGGCGCGGCGGAGGGGGAGGCGCTCCTGCTGCTGCCGCCGCTGCTGTTGCTGCTGCTGCTGCTGCTGCTGTTGTCGCTGCTGCTGTCCTTGCCGCCTCGGCCGCCTCGGCTGCCTCGGCCGCCTCTGCCGCCGGGTCGGTCGCAAACACCCAGTACAGCACCGCAAAAAGCTCGTTCATGCCCTGGACGTACCGCACGCCCGGGTTGAGCTTGGCAAACACAAAGAGGCCGCGCGCCACCTCGCTCCGCCGGCGCGCGGCGAGCGCGCCGCCGCCCTCGCCGAGGAAGGGCGTCTCCGCGTGCGTGCGCGCGACGTCGCGCCGGATCTGGGCCAGCACGTCACCGTCGCGGAAGAACTCGGCCCACTTGGACGCGGGCTGCGTCGACAGCGGGTGGTCGGGGGCGGCGGCGGCGGCGGCGGCGGAGGCGGCAGAGGGCGAGGCGCCCGACCGCCCTTGCGCTTCGTCTCCGGCGGCCCCCCCCTCCCCCCCCTCCCCAAAATCCTCGTCGGGCGCCGCCGCCGCGGTCGGGTCGACGATCAGGTCGTCGCAGAACCGCCGGTACTCGGCGCGCCGCCGCGACAGCTCGGGCCCCCAGTCGTCCACGGGCAGGCCCGCGGGCAGGTAGCCGAGAAGCAGCCGCCAGGAGGCGGCGCGCAGGCCGTCGCGCGCGGGCAGGCCGCCCGGCCGCCGCGCGGCACGGCGCAGCGCGGCCAGGTCGACGGGCCCGGACGCCAGCAGCACCATGCGCACGCGGTGGGCGCGAGCGCCCTCGTCGGCCGCCACGGCGGCGGCCGCCGGGTCGGGCCGCGCGAACAGGCGGTGGCGGAGCTCGTCGCCGTCGTCGGCGCTGGCGTCGGCGGCTTCAGCGGCGGCGCTGGCGTCGGCGGCGGCGGGTGATGCCGCTCCTGTTGCTGCGGCTCTTGCTGCGGTTGGTGCGCGCGGCGAGGCGTGACCTTGGTGCTGGCCGCCTCCCGCGCCACCCCCCGACCCCGCCACGACCGTCAGCTCCTGCTGCTGGCGCTGGGGGTGTTGCGCGCTCGCGCCGCCGCCGGCGACGCCGGCCGTCGCGCGCGCCGCTTGCTCGCCGAGCGTCGTCGCCGTCCCGGCGAGCAGGGCGCCCGCCGTCTTGGCGCCCGCCTGTAGCGCGGTCGCCGCGCTCGCCAGCTTGGGCGTCGCCGTCGCGCGCAGTGCGCGAGCGCCCTCCTCAAGCTGGGACAGGAAGCTGTTCATTCCTCTGGGCGGGTGGGAGACTCTCGCTTTCCCAGTTCCTCTCTCTCCTACAGCCGCTGCCGCCGTCGCCGCGACATGTGTCGCCGAGCCGTACTACTGTTTTGCATGTGCGCGCGTGTGTGCGATTGCGATTAGTCGGTGGTGGTGTGTGGAAGTTGGGAGGAGAGAAGGGAGCCTCCCTTTCAAATCCAGTCTTCAACTGTCAGTTTCAAACCCCTCTCGCGGCCAGCCCCCGCATCAAACGTGAGGAAAGCAAGCGCATCCATCGTCGCAATCCCATCGCCAACATCACGACATCCCACCAATCCCATAAACAACAAGCAATGAACCGCCTCTTCTTCACGGCCGGCCAGCTCCAGCTGCCCGAGGCCATCGAGGAGTACCTCGAGTGCGGCGAGGGGGAGGGTTGCCTGCGCGCGCGATGCCTGGCGTTTAACCGGCGCGGGACGCTGCTCGCCGCGGGGTGCGAGGAGGGCGCCGTGGTCGTGTGGGACTTTGTGACGCGCGGCGTCGCGGCCGTGCTCGGCGGCCGCCGGCAACCGGTGCCGACCGGCGGCGGCGGCGTCGACCGCGGCGAGGGGCCCGGCGCCCCGCTCGCTGGCGGCCCAGCACCAGCAGCAGCACCAACGGCAGCAGCAGCAGCAGCAGCAGCAGCAGCGGATCATGAGGCGGATCAGGCGCAGGCGGGGCGCACCAGCGAGGGAGAAGCGTTGGATGAGGAGGACAATGGCGGCAACGGCAACGGCGACGGCGGCGATGGCAACGGCGACGGCAACGGCGACGGCGGCAACGGCGCCGCCGACGCCTCTGCCTCTGCCGCAACGGACGGCCCCGTCACGTCCGTGTGCTGGTCCCGCGACGGCCGTTACCTGGCCGCCGCCCACGCGCCGAGGCCTCGCTGCAACGCGGCCAGCGCGGTTGTGCTCTGGGACGTCCTGGCCGCGCGCCGCGCCTGCGTTTGGACGGCGGCCGAGCTCGGCGGCGGCGGCCCCGCTGCCGCCGCCGCCGCCGCCGACGCCGCCGTCGCCTCGGTCGAGCTAAGCCCGCGCGCGCCCTACCGCCTGCTCGTCAACTTTGCGGGCGCGTCCGCGCCCCCGGTCCTCCTGAGCGTCCCTGAAGCCGCCACGGCGCCCGGGGCCACGGGCACGGTCGCGCTGCCGCCGGACGCGGCCGTGCCGCTGCCGGCGATCGTGCTTGTTTCCTCCGCCGCCGCCGCCGCCAATGGAGCAGCAGCAGCAGCAACAGCGGCGGCAGCAGCAGCAGCAGCAACATCAGCAGGAGCAGCAGGAGCAGCAGGTACAGCGTCGTCCGCCGCCTCCGCCGCCTGCTTCTCGCACGACGCGCGCTGCCTGTTCGTCGCCCCGGAGAGCGGCGGCGGCGTGGCCGTGCTCGACTCGGCCTCGGCCCCCCGCGCGGGCGGCGGCGACGGCACCGCCGGCTCGTGGCGCGTTCTCGACGCGGTCCGGCTGGCCCCCGGCGGCGGCGGCGGCAAGGCGGTGGGCGGCGGCGGCGGCCCGCGCGTCTCGTCGCTGCGCCTCAACGGCCGCGGCACCATGCTGGTGGCGCTGTGCCGCGACCGCACGGTGCGGCTGATGGACGTGCGCGCGAGGGAGGTCGCGGCCGACGCGCAGGCGGCGGCGCAAGAGGCGGCCCCCGCCCCCGCGCCCGCCCCCGGCCTCCAAGCAGCCACCACCCCTGCCCACCGCTGCTGGTGGCCGCTCGCCGACGTCCCCGCCGCCATCTCGGGCGTCGGCGAAGGCGACGCCTCGCTGCTGCGCCGCGCCCCCGCGGCGGTCCGAAAGGCGGCGGCGGCAGAAGCGGCAGCAGAGGCAAGCGCCTCTGCCGGCCACGCGCTGCCGCTGGCGCTCGCGCCGCCGCCGCCGCCGCCCGCCTTGCCGCTGCTCGCGCCGCGCCCGGGCGTGCCGGCCCTCTGCGACGCCATCGACAAGACCGCCTGGCGCGCCGCCTCGGTCGCCGCCGACGGCGAGCACGTCGCCGCCGCCGCCTCCCGCTCCGGCGCCCACCTGCTCTACGTCTGGTCGACCGCCTTCGGCCGCCTCGAACGCGTGCTCGAGGGCCCGCGCGGCGACGAGGGCGCCGCGGACGTCGCGTGGCACCCGCTCCACCCGGCGCTGCTGGCGAGCGCCTCGCGCCCGTCGGGCCGCGTGTACGTGTGGGCGCGCGCGCTGGCCGAGAACTGGACGGCGTTCGTGCCGGACTTTGACCAGCTCGAGGAGAACGTGGACTACGTGGAGGCGGAGGACGAGTTCGACCTCAACAGGGGGCAGCAGCAGCAGCAGCAGCAGCAGCAGCAGCAGCAGCAGCAGGCGGGGGGGGGGGGGGGTGGTGGTGCTGCTGCTGCTGCTGCTGCGGGCGGGGCGGGGGCGGGCGCGGGCGCCGCCGCGGGCGCCGCCGCCGACGCCCAAGCCACCTCCCAAGCCGCCGCCCAGGCCGCCGGCGACGCCGCCGAGCGCATCGACGTCCTCCGCCGCGACGACGCCGACGCTTGCTTCTTCAGCAGCGACGACGACGACGACGGCGACGCCGCCGGCGCCGGCGCCGGCGCCGGCGTCGGCCTGGGCGGTGCCTCGGACCGCGGCCCCGTGCACCACCTGCCTGCGCGGGTGGCGCCGGCTGTGGCGGCGGCGGCGGCGGCCGAGACGGAGCGGGCGGCGGCACGCGTGCCGGAGGAGCGCAGGCGGCACCGCGAGCTGTGGGAGCGGCAGGCGCGGCTGGCGGCGCTGGCCGCGGCGGGTGGCGCGGGCGGGGGCGGGGGCGCGGCCGGCGGCGGCGGCGGCGGAGGCGGCAGGGGCGGCGGCAAGCGCCGCAAGGTCGGCGGCGGAGGGGGCGGGTGAGGCCGCACGGTGTTACGTTACGAGGCACAAGTGCTGCTCGGCACACGTGGGAGGTCTTGGTGGTGGTGGCGGCCTAGGCGTACGCGGCCGGGTGTCGCACCAGCAGCAGCTGCAGCAGCAAGGGAGAGGGGGCGGGGGGTGGTCGGCGGCGGCAGTCGTCGGCGGCGTTTTCCTGCCCCCCCCCCCCTCTCCTCCCCTCACATCCCACCCCTCTCCCTCGCACGCCTTTCTTCACAAACTCGATAGCCAAGCGCGCGAGCCCCCCTCTGCAACACCACACCGACCCTCCGGTCATCATCCCCCGCCCGCGCATTGGCTGCGGCACAATGCACGCCTCCCTGCCCGCCGGCGCGGCGCGCGGCGCAATTGGCCGCCCCTCCTCCCCCTCCTCGCGCCCCGCCTCCGCCCCCCTCGCGCTCGCCGCCCCCCGCCCGGCCGCCCTGGTCGCCCGCCCCAGCCAGGCCAAGCGCCGCCCCGTCGCCGCGCGCGCCGCCCCGGACGCCACCGTCATCGACGACGTCGAGGCCGCGCCCGCGCCCGCCGCGCTCGCCACGTCGGCCGCCGCCGCCGCCGCCGCCGCCTCGCCCGGCGCCGTCAAGCTGCGCCTGCGCCTGCGCAGCTACGACAAGTTCCTGCTCGCGCGCGCCTGCCGCGACGTGACCGCCATCGCGGCCGTCAGCGGCGCCAAAGTGGCGGGGCCCGTCCACCTGCCCACCAAGCGCCGCATGTACTGCGTCCTGCGCTCGCCCCACGTCGACAAGGACAGCCGCGAGCACTTTGAGATCCGCACGCACAACAGATTGATCGACCTGAGCAACCTGTCGGCGCAGACGCTAAGCGCGCTGATGGAGTACGTGCCGCCCAGTGGCATCGAGCTGCAGACCAAGCTGTGCTGATGTGCGCATCGTGTCCTGATATGGGTGATGGTTGGGCGGGCCGCCAGCTTTTTTCCGGGGGGCTCGAGAGTCTCGCGCGCGCGCGCGTTTTTCATCAGAGGGACAATTTTCTTGTAACCGCGCGACGTTTTCTTTTCTTTTCTTCGTTCAGCGCGGCGGCGGCGGCGGCGACGCTCCTCTCGCTTTCGCTTCTCTCATCAGAGGACAGAGCTGGTTACAATGTGCAGCCTGGGGCCAAGGAGCTCAGAACTCGCCCGGGCGCCCGCCCGTCCCTGCTCGCAACAAAAGCTGCCAGGGCGCGCGGGCGGGCGGGCGGGGACGGCGCCGGCCCTCGTTTCTTCTTTCTTCTCACCGCCCCTCCGAGGGGGACGAACAAGAAAAAATGAGAGGTCCCTCCCCTCCGAAACAGAGCAACGCCCTCATCGCTCTCTCTCCTTCTTCACGCCTCCTTCTCGATGTAGTTGAACAGCGTAGCCATGACGATGCCGGGCAGCACCAGGCCGGTGAAGGGCACCAGCACGCTCGGCGCCCAGGAGGGGGGCACGAAGGGGTAGCCCTCGGCGGCCGAGGCGACCGTGTGGAGCATGGTGGCGGCCTCGGCCTGCGTCGTTTGGTTTGGAGGGGGTGTGGTTTGGGGGGGCGGAAAGGGGAGAGAGAGAACGATATGAGCAATCTTCGGCAAAAAAAAGGCTGGCGGCGGCGGCGGCCGATCCCCTCCCTCTCCCCTCTCTCTCTCCTCCCCCCTCTTCCGAGCTTTTCGTTTTGGGGAGGGGGGCGCGCGTGCCTCCCGCGGCCGCAGGAGAGCGCAGCTTTGAGATCCGGTGGTGCGGCGAGATCCAGGCGACGGAGGACCCCGTCGTGGCACGCGCGCGCGCGGCCGGGGCGCATTCGCCGCGCGCTGCGATTGGAGAGCTCTTCTCTCTCCTCTCCAAAAAGCGAGTCTCTCCTTTTTCCGCTTCCGCTGCATTGCTCTCTTTCTCTCTCCCGCAGCCCTCTGTGAAACACGCAGTGCAGACGTACCGGCGCGGCGACAGCGACGAGGCCGGCCAGGGCGGCGGCGCCCGCGAGCGCGAGCTTGGGCGCCGGGCGCACGACGACCTGGGGGCGCGCGACCGCGGTCTTGGCGGTGACGCTCTTGATCGACTGCATCTTTGCTGCTGGGTCGGGTGTTGTGTGTGTTGCTGCGGTTGTTGACGGGCGTGGTGGTTGTGCGGGGCGGTGGGCGGCGGAGAGGGACCGCCAAATAGGAGAGGGCGGGAGAAGGGGACGGCCGATCCGACCGGCGCCCGTGTGTCGCTCCGGCGCAGCCCGCGCTCCGGCGCAGCCCCGACGCAGCCCGCGGCTTTTTCTCTTTCTTCCCAAACCGCTGTTGATTCCGGGGGGGGGCTTCTTTGCGCCGCCAGGAACCGCGTGTGTCTCCCCAAGCCGGCGAACTACCACGCGCCAAGGGGGTTGCTGTCGGAACCCACGCAAGAAAAAGGGCGAGCGGGCGACAAGGCCACCTGTCGCCCGCCCCCCCCTTTTTCTAACGAGGGTGGGGGGGCGACGCCGAACGCCGCACGACGCCCCTTTGCCATCATGTGTGTTATCTGGCGCGGGCAGGAGTGGCCCGGTGAAAGGGTTGACGCTCGACTGGTGCGCGAGGCGATCGGACCTTTGGGGCCCAGCGACCCGTACTCGCTGGGCCCCGCCGAACGAAAATGAACCCTCGGTTCGCTCCGCCAGGCTCGCGGGCCGCCCGGCGGCCCGGTGCCCGCGGCCGCCGACGACGGCACTAAAATCGCCGCCAGGTCCAAGGAACTCCACACAACAACGACCTCTTTCTCCTCCATTGTCTGTCTCGAGAAAAACCTACACGCACCAATCACACACAGCGCGAGTTGCGCGCCAGCAAGCCCAACTCCCCCCCCCCCCTCTCAAGCTGGCGCTCTGCGGACGACGGGAGGAGAGAAACAACGACCTCCGAGACGCCATGGAGCTCCTGCAGGAGGTCGAGCCCGCGGACCGGTCCAAGCTGTCGGGGCCGGCGTACGTGCTGAAAAAGTCGCACGGCATGAAGTTCGACTCGGGCCCGCGCACCCTGTTTGAGCTGTGGAGGTGAGGCTCTTTTGCGTTGACGACCGGCCCGTGTCGTCGGGCCCCCCGATGACCCACCACCTCTTTTCGCGCGCGCGCAAACCCCGCGCGCGCGCTCCACGGGGCCCTTGCTCCTCTCCGACCGGCAACGGGTGTGACGCCTGCGCGTCCACCGATCACTAGTTGGACCCGGGCGTCGGCGCGGGAGGGGAGGGACGAATTGCGCGCGGGCTGCCCTGCACTCGGCTCCCGTCCTCCCCCCCGCCTCTCCCTCCAACACAACGACGGTTGCGCGAACGGCGCGCACCCCATGTTGCCCACGGCGGCCTTTCACCCGTCGTCGGTCACCATGGTCGGCCCCTTCATCGCCCGCGCCGATCGATTGGCGCGGGCGTCGGGCGTCCCACGAGTCGTCGACGGACGTGCGAAAAAGAAAGACGACGGCGCCCAACGGTCGGCGCGCCCAACGCCGCGCCGTCGGGTCGCCGCCCGCGCGCTCGCCAGCTCTCTCCCGCCCCCAACTCACCCATTCCTCCCTCCTCTTTTCCCCCCCCCCGTTTCCCAAACACACCAACCGCAAAACAGCCTCTCCGCCAAGCGCTTCGCCCACAAGCGCTGCCTCGGCCACCGCCCCATCTCCAAGGACGGCGAGGCCGGCGCCTACACGTTTGTCACGTACGGACAGGTGGCCTCGCAGGTCGAGCAGGCGGGCGCGGCTTTCGTCGCGCTGGGCGCGTCGTCGCGCGAGCGCGTCGCCGTGCTGGGGGCCAACTGCCCCGAGTGGATGGTGGCGATGCAGGTGGGTTGCGATGATTGCGCGTGGTCGTTCTTGTGGACGCTCGCTCTGTGTGGCGCTCTGTTCCCCACCCCATCGTCTCTCTCTGTCCCGCTCTCTCTCACACACAACACACGCTCTTCGCTGCCGTTTGTCGCCCGCCCAAAACAATCGCACAAAACAACAACAGGGCTGCAACCGCCACAACCTGGTGTGCGTGCCCCTGTACGAGACGCTCGGCGAGACGGCCATCGAGTTCATCCTCGAGCACAGCGCCGCGCGCGTCGTGGTCGTGCAGGGCGCCAAGCTGGCGCGCATGGCCGCCGCGCTGCGCGCGCTGCCGCCGCGCGCCGGCGGCGGCGGGAACGACGGGGGCGGCGGCGGCGGCAGCAGCGCCAGCGACGGCGACAACAACGGCGAGAGCGGGCGCAGCGGCAGCGACTCGCTGCTCGCGGTCGTCTACTGGGGCGACGACACCCCCGCGTCGGCCGTCGACGCCGCGCGCGCCGCGCTCGACGCGCACGCCACCGCTGCCTCGGCCGCGTCTCCCGCCGCCGCCGCCGCCGCTTCCCCGCAGTTGCTCTCCTGGGCCGAGTTTCTCGCGCTCGGCGCCCGCCAGTCCTGCGCCCCAAACCCTCCCTCCCCCGAGGACATCTCTACCATCATGTACACCAGCGGGACTACGGGCGACCCCAAGGGTGAGGAGCTTGATGTGTTCGCTTGGCATTCCCCCGTCCGTCCGTTTGTCCTTTGCGCCGCCCGCCGCCTCTGTTTCTCTGTCCTCCTGCGCGCGTCTCGCCCCCCCCGATTGTTTGGCACTAAACTTGCGCAACCATCGCGACCAACCCCCCCAACGAACAAAAAACAACCACAAAAACAGGCGTCCTGCTCTCGCACCGCGCCGTCGCGGCCACCATCGCCCAGTGCGGCGCCAACCTCGACATGGCCGGCGAGGAGGTCGGCGAGGACGACTGCTACCTGTCCTTCCTGCCGCTCGCGCACGTGTTCGACCGCGTCACCGAGGAGTTTATGCTCTCGCGCGGCGGCGCCGTCGGCTACTGGCAGGGCGTCCAGGAAAAGGTGGCCGAGGACATCGCCGCGCTGCAGCCCACGCTCTTTTGCGGCGTGCCGCGCGTCTACGATCGCATCCACGCGGGCGTGCTGCAGCAGGCGTCGCGCACGCCCGTGCGGCGCGCCGTGTTCGACTGGGCCGTGGCGCGCAAGGCCTACTTCATGCGCGACGAGGGAGGAGGGCACCGGCACGACGCCGCGTCGCCCTTCCTGGACTGGCTTGTGTTCCGCAAGGTCAAGGCGCGGCTGGGCGGGCGGCTACGCCTGGTGATCAGCGGGGCGGCGCCCCTGGCGCGCGGCGTGGAGGAGTTCATGCAGGTGAGGACTTTTTGTGTTTTGGGGCTTCTTTGGCGCTGTCTCGACCGAGAGTCGTGCGGGCGCGAAAGAATGTCGCACGGTCGCGCCGTGCAAGAGGCGAGCGCGCTGCTGCGCTCTGGGCGACGACGGCTGTTCGTGCGCCGTGCGCTCTGCCCACGCCGCTCGTCTCCCCTTTGCGCCTCCCTTTCCCCCTCCCCCTAAAAATCAACAACCAACTCACCCCCCCCCCCTCCAAATACGCCCGCCAATCACACTTACCGCCACCCCCCCTTTATAGGTCGGCCTCGGCGCCGTCGTTCTGCAGGGCTACGGCCTGACCGAGACGTGTGCCGCCGCCACCATCGCGGATCCTTTCCGGTGGGACCAGGTCGGCACGGTGGGCCCTCCCATGCCGGGCGTCGAGGTCAAGCTGGTGAGCGTGCCCGAGATGGGGTACGACGCCTGCCCCAAAACCGGCCTGGGGACGGCGGCGGCAGGCGCCGGCGGCGGCGGCGTCGCGCGCTCGGCCCCGAGCGCGGGCGGCGCCAATGGGCCCGCGCCGCCGGGCGGCCGCGGCGAGGTGTGCATCCGCGGCCCCTTGCTGTTTAGCGGCTACTACCGGCAGCCCGAGCTCACGGCCGAGGCCGTCGACGCTGACGGGTGGTTCCACACGGGCGACGTCGGCGAGTGGGTGGGCCGCGGCGCGCTCAAGATCATCGACCGGAAGAAGAACATCTTCAAGCTGGCGCAAGGTGCGTTTGTTGTTTCTGCGTCGAGGGCCGCCTTATTTTCCTTCCGTCTTATTTTCCTTCCGTCTTATTTTCCTTCCGTCTTATTTTCCTTCCGTCCGGCGCCGCGCGACAACTCTCGGATCGAGAGACCGCGGCAAAAAACGGCGCGCGACGCGACGCCCGCGCCTTTTTTTATTATTTGGTGCCTCACCCCCCGGAACAACCAACCCCCAAGCCCACCCCCCAAAAAACACAAACAACGAACAACAATCAACAGGCGAGTACGTGGCCGTCGAGAAGCTCGAGGCCGTGTACAAGGCCGCCCCTGTGGTCGAGCAGGTGTGGGTGTACGGCTCGTCCTTTGAGAGCGCGCTCGTCGCCGTCGTCGCGCCGCGCGAGAAGGAGCTGCGCGCGCTGGTGGCGGGCGCCGCCTCGGCAAAACTTCCCTTTGCCGAGCTGTGCGCCCTCGACGAGGCCCGCGCCGCCGTGGCGAAGGCGCTCGCGGAAGTCGGGCGGGCGGCCAAGCTGCGCGGTTTCGAGATTGTGAAAGCGGCCTGCCTGTCGCCCGAGGAATTTTCCGTCGAGAACGGACTGATCACGCCGACCTACAAATTCCGGCGCGCGCAGCTTTTGGAGACGTTCCGCTGGGAGGTCGACCGCATGTACGCGCTGGTGCGCAAGGAGTCGGGGCCGCTGCGGGGCCTGTGAGGAGGGGAGGCGGAGGGACGCCAGGCTGATCCTTGTACAACACACACCCCTTGCCTTGCTCGCTCGCGCCCCGAGGACTCTCGCTCGGCCCCCCGTTTCTTTTTGTTTTGTTTCGCTTTTCGAGGCCTCTCCCCCGCCCGCCTTTTGGCCCCCTCCTATGTACCGCGGCCCCTTGGATCCCTCGCGGTGACCGCCCCTATGCACGCACGCACCACGGACGCCGGCGCTTTTCCCCCCTTCTTCGACAAGCGGCCGCCGCCCCGTCGCCCCGGTCCTCTCCCTCTGGTTGCTCTTCCCGCAACTCCCCCTGTTCCCTCTTTCTCCGCAAACTCGACCCCTCGCTTAGCTTACCTACCGCCTCCTTCTTCTCGCAACGCCTCCTCCTTTTCTGTTGGAATCCTTTTGTTCGGCACCTGATGCCACCCTTGCGGAAAAAACAATTCACGCCCCCACCCCCCGACAAGCTCGCTCCCTCGTCCCGTCGCCCGGCGGCCAGGCGGCGACCCCTGAGAAAGACAACCACGACGCGAAAAAGTTAGGGGCAACTCCCGCTCGATCGACGTGTTCTGTTTCACACCTGACGTTCCTTCTACATGTGCAGTGTAAACAAGTTCGTTTCTTTTTTTGGCGTGATTTTTTTCAGGCTTCACGCCGAGACGAGAGCGAGCGGTTTGGCACCGACGACAACGACGCGACGCACCCAATCGCTGTCTCTTCTTGAGGGGGCCGACGGCGCTCCTCACCCCCACACACGGACGCGCACAATCCAACACAATCGGACCCGCAGGTCCTCGTTTACAATCGTCTCTTGGGCCTTCCCAGTCGTACGCGGGCACCCAAACCGGAACCACCTCTCTCTCCCATGGCTCCTCCGCGCGCCCTGGCCTCCCTCCTCCGCCGGGTGCTGCAGGCCAATGGCGCCGCCGCCCCGGCGTCCCGCCGCGCCTTCGTCTCGCCCGCGCGCGACCTGCCGCCCGACGAGCACGTCCCCGAAAAATACACGGGACCGTCCAAGGAGGAGGTGCTCGCGATGCGCAAGGAGTTTTTGAGCCCAGGTTTGTTCTGCTGCCTCCCTCTCTCGCGCGCGCGCGCGTCCGAATCGCGACGAGGGGCCGCGCGTCCCGTCCGTATGCAGGCGGCGGGACTCGCGCGCGCCCCGGAGACGACGCACGGGTCGCGTTTTTGAGGCGCAGCGTCGGTCGTCGAGGGGGCGCGCGCGTTTCGCGTCGCGCGCCGTCCCTAACCGAACGAACCCCCATTCCCCCCCGCTTTGAGAACACGACCCCAAAAAACAACAACACCAAAACCAAAAACAAACACAATAGCCCTCTTCCACCACTTCAAGGACCCCGTCATGATCGTCGAGGGCCGCGGCCAGTACCTGTACGACGAGGCCGGCCGACGCTTCCTCGACGCCTTTGCCGGCATCGTCACCGTCTCCGTCGGCCACTGCCACCCGGCGGTCGTGCGCGCCGTCGCCGAGCAGTCGCGCCGGCTGCAGCACACGACCACCATCTACTTGCACCCCGAGGTGGCCCTGTACGCGCGGGAGCTCGCCGCCCGCTTCCCGGCCGAGTCGGGCCTCTCGTGCGTCTACTTTGTGAATTCGGGCAGCGAGGCCAACGACATGGCCCTGATGCTCGCGCGCGCGCACACCGGAAACTTTGACGTGCTCGCGCTCCGGAACGCGTACCACGGCCTGTCGGACCTGACCATGGGCGCGTGCGGGCACGGCACGTGGAAGCAGCCCGTCCCACAAGGGTTTGGCGTGCGGCACGCGCTCAACCCGGATCCCTACCGCGGCGCCTTTGGGAGCGACGGCCCGCGCTACGCGGAGGACCTGCGCGACCTCATCCGCTGCGCCACCCCTGGAGGGGTCGCCTGCCTCGTGCACGAGTCCATCCAGGGCGTGGGCGGCGCCGTCGAGCTCGCCCCCGGGTTCCTGCCGCGGGCGTACGAGGCCGTGCGCGAGGCGGGCGGGCTGTGCGTGGCGGACGAGGTGCAGACCGGATTCGGCCGCACTGGCAGCCACTACTGGGGCTACCAGCGGCACGGCGTCTCGCCCGACGTCGTCACGCTGGCCAAGGGCATCGGCAACGGCCTGCCCCTCGCGGCGGTGGTCACGCGTCCCGAGATCGCGGCGTCGCTCGCGCGGCGGCTGCACTTCAACACGTACGGAGGCAACCCGGTCTGCTCGGCGGCCGGGCGGGCCGTGCTTCGCGCCGTGGACGAGGAGGGGCTGCAGGCGCGGTGCGCGTCCGTCGGCGCCCGCCTGCTCGAGGGGTTGCGCGAGCTGCAGGGCAAGCACGACGTCATCGGGGACGTGCGCGGGGCGGGCCTCATGCTGGGCGTGGAGCTGGTGACGGACCGCGCCACAAAGGCGCCGGCGACGAAAGAGACGGCCACCGCGCACGAGCGCATGAAGGACCTGGGGGTGCTCATGGGAAAGGGGGGATTGTACGGAAACGTGTTCCGCATCAAGCCGCCCATGTGCTTTGGCATGGCGGACGCGGAATACCTGCTGGGCGCGCTGGACCAGGCGCTGGGGGCGCTGTGATTTGGGGATTTGATTGCTTCATTTGCGGACTGTAAACGCATGCTGGGCGGACTTGAGGACTCGCGCTCTCGGCCTGAAAGCAAAAACCAAAAACAGACGCGCCCAGCGCTCCAGCCTCCTTGTCAAAGACCGAAAGCTCTCTCTCGTGTTAAGTCTCCGATTCCGTCGTGGTTTTACAGTTTGGTGCGTGCGCGGGGGAGGCTGCCCCCACGCACGAATGAATGGTGTTTGAGAAGCAAGGGGCGTCGGCTGTGCTGCCGCGAAAGAGAGAGCGCTCTCTCCGCTTGAGATTGTCGTCATCGCCCGCGATTTGGCCGCTGTTTGCTGCTGCGTTTTGAGTTGTGGCTGGTGTGGCCCGCGGGCGGCGCAAGGCATCGGCGATATGAAGTGGTATGGTGTGGCGGTCGCTGTGAAAAAGCGGGTCGCGATGGCGGCCTGAAACGAAATGAGCGGCGAGGGGGACGGATCAAGCGAGAGCGGCGGCGGCGTTGGCCGCCGCCGCCACTGCTGCGTCTTCTCCTGCCGAGGGCACGGGCGCGGGCGCGGGCGCGGGCGCGGGCGCCGTCGACGCGTAGACCAGCCGCCGCGCCTTGCTCGCGCGCGCTCCGCCGGACGAGTCCGACGCATCCGCCGCTGCGATCGACTGCCGCCGGCGCGCCCCACTCGCCTTGCCGCCCGAGCCGCCCGCTGCCGCCGCCGCCGCCGCCGCCGCCCCCCGCTCGGCGATGCCCCCCTTCAAGCGCATCGCCTCCAGCCGCGCCAGCGACACCGGCGCCTCCTTCGCGGGCGTGTGCACCACGTCGAACGCCCCGTACGCCCAGCACGTCAGCGCGAGCTTGACGTCGCCGCTGCCGTCGGGGAAATCCATCGACAGCCGCAGGTCGCGCGGCCCCCGGTAAGGACGGGTGACCGTCCGGCCGCCTTGCCACGCGAGCTCGTGCCCGTCGGGCGGGTTCTGCACGGAAAACTCTACGCGGCGGGCGTCGCGCCACGCGAGGACCTCGACGACCGAGCCCTTCATGATGGGGACGCGCACGGGGAGCTGCGAGCCGACGGTGATGCCCGAGCTGAAGCCGACGGCCTCGGCGCGGGGCGGCGGCGCGGGCGCGGCGGCGGCGGCGTCGTTGGCGCCGCCGCCGCCGCGCGCGGCGACGAGCGCCGGCAGGGCGCTGCCGCCGCCGGCGGCGGCCGTCGCGCCGCCGTCTGCGCCTCCTGCCCCTGCCGCCGCTGTCGCTTCTGCTGCCGCCGCCGCCAGCTCTGCCGCCGCGCCCGCGGCGCCGTTGCCGTTGCCGTTGCCGTCGGCGGCCGCCGCGTTGTTGCCGTTGCCGCCTGCGCCGGCTGCCGACGACGGCCCCTCGCCCTGCGCCGCCTGCGCCTGCGCCGCCTGCGCCTGCTGCTGCACCTGCACCGCCCGCATGTCCGCCGACTGCCAGCACTTGTGCAGCGCCTTGGGCATCGCCTGCATCACCAGCGGGACCACGCCCACCTCGACCGCCGTGTTGCCGCGCACCGCCAGCCGCCACCTCAGCACGGGTTGGTCCGCCGTCGAGCGGTCGCTGACGAGCAGCTTTGGGCCCATGCCGTCGAGGCGCACGTGGCCCGTGGCGCGGGCGTGGGGCGGGCCCGGGGTGCGGCGCGGATGGGGCGCGGCGGCCGCGGCCGGCGGCAGTTGTTGGCCGTGGGGCGGGCCGTCGCCGTCGCCGTCGGCGGCGCCGGCGCCGCCGCCCGCGGGCGCCGGCGCCTCCTGCTGCTGCTGCTGCTGGTTGTGGTGGGCGTGGTGGGGGTGGTGGGGCGGGTGCGCCGGCGCGCCGCCGCCGCCGTCGCCCAGCGCGGTGCCGCCGCCGCCCGGGTACAGGTGGTGGTGGGGGTGGGGCGGGTGCCCGGCGGCGGCGGCGGCCGCCGCGCCCCCCCCGCCTCCGCCGATGACGCTCAGGCCCGCGGGCGTGCCGGCGGCCGCCGCGGCCGCCGCGTCAAGCGCGGGCGCGCCCGGCACGGGCGGCCCGCTGAAGCGGAAGCCGTGCGCCTCGCAGCGCTCGAGGTCGAACCCGACCGCGCACTCCTCCTCGAGGTACAGGCGCTCGAGCCAGGGGACGCGGCTGTTTGTTTGTTTGTCGTTCGTGGCGATTGAATTGAGCGGAGGAGAGCGCGCCGTCAGTCGTCGCATGCGTGTGTGCAAAACGGTTGCGGTCGGGCGCGCGCGAGCGAAACGGGGGCGCTCGGCGGCGGCGGCAGCGAGGAGACGAGCGGGTGTGGAGGCAGGGGCGGGCATCCGCGCACGCAGCGTCCTCCAACTTTGCCGCTGCCGAGGACCACGGCGTGCACGCGCGCCTGTCCCGGCGTCTCTTCAAGAGGCAGGTAGACGGAGGCGGAGAGAGACAACCCCCCCTCCCATGCGAGAGACCCTTCCCCCTTCCCGCGCCCGCGCTCCCGCCGTCCTCGATGCGCGGCGATCCACCACTGCGACGAGACGCGCCTGCCGCTCCGTCCCGAGCGCGCCGCTCTTCCCAATCCGACCAACCCAGCCACGCACCGGTACCGGCTCGCGTCCTCGAGACCGCACGCCTGCTCCACCCGGTCCCTCGCGACGCGGTCGGGCAGTCGCCTGAACGCGCGCGCGCACGACGCCAGGCGCGCCAGGGTCGTGGCGGGCAGGTAGAACATGACGCCCTCGAGCGTCTCGAGCGGAATGCTTAGCAGCGGGCACCCATCCTGCGGGTCCGCCATGAGGGGTGCCTCGTTTTTGTTCTCGTTTTTGTCTCACGCTCTTTGATTGTGTGTGTGTGTTCCTAGATTTCCGATCGGTGGTGTACAGTGTCTAGTGCGTGCATGTCTGTGTGCGAGAGGCGAGGAGAGCCACGAAGGCGGAGACCTTTCTTCGCGCGGCGCGCGTCGCACCGACGGCCCGGCGCCGACGCTCGTCCTCGTCGTCGCGTCTTCTTTTGGCCAGCAACGGGTTGGCGCCGTGCATGTTTCAGCAGCAGCGACGGGCTTTGCGCGGTGGGGGAGGGCTGTGGGAGACGATCTGATACACTCTATGTGGTCTCTATGTTCGTAAGGGGGGGTTCGTTTTGTTCAATTGTTTTTGGCCCGGGCGCGGCGCGGCCGCTTCTCGCGTCGTCGGCGTCGTCCTCGCGAGCTCGCAAAAAACGACCTCTGGATTTGACGTGGGTCCCCCAACCCGCCCTCGGGCCACCCATAACGCGCGCCGGAGCGTCCATCGAAGTCAGTCGAACCCCCCTCCCCCGCCGGCCCCCACCTGCGCCTTGTGCTGCGCCCGCTGCAGCACAAACTGCGTCGCGTCGATGAAGCGCTTGGCGCAGTTGTCGAGGCAAGACGTCTCGCGGCCGCTCAGGTAGGCGCCGGGCGACGAGATGCACTTGTCCCAGCAAACGTCGGTCAGGGTGGCGATCATCTGCTGGACCTGGGCGAGCTGCTGCTCGCGCTCGATGAACGACTGGAGCTCGGGGCTGGGGCCCTTGTCCGCCATGGCGGCTGGCGCGTGGGGGGGCGGGCGCGATGGGGGGCGGGCCAGAGAGCCAGAGAGGACGGGTGGGGAGGCGCGTTGGTTTTGCGATTCGCGCGCCGCGCCTCCAAAGGAAAAAGCTGCGTTTTGTTTGCAAGAGTGTGCGTCGTGTGTGCGCTGTGCGTGCTCGATTGTGTTGTCGAAGTGTATAAGGACCCCCTCTTTCTCTCTGCGTGCATGCGCCTGTCTCTTTTCGCCGTCGCCGTCGCCGGTCGATCGGTCGATCGGTCGATCGGCGCTTCACCCGTCTTCGGCCGACGAACGCAGCTCGAGCTCGCCGACGTCCCCCTCGGCCGCCGCCGCCGCCGCCGCGCTCTCCCCTCCGTGCTGCTGTTGCTGCTGCTGCTCCCGCTGCTGCGGCGGCGAGGCCTCCGCCTCCCCCTCCAGCTTGACGCGCGGCCCCCGCTGCTGCTGCGCCGCCGCCGCGTGGCCCGTCTCCTCGTGCGCGGCGGTCACCAGCCCCGCGCGCCACGCCGCCGCCAGCGCGGGCGGCAGCGGCGCGCCGCCCTCGTCGCCCGGCGCCCGCGCCGCCGCCGCCCCCTCCTCCTCCCCCTCGCCCTCGACGCCCGGCGGCGCCGCGAACCAGCGCAGCCCCTGGACGCCCTCGAGCCGCGCGAAGGACGTGCACCCGCCCGGCGCGTCGGGCTCAAAGGTGAACAGGCGCTTGAGCTCCTCGCGCGACAGGCCCTTGGCGAAGCCCGCGCCCCAGTCGTTGCCGCCGCCCTCCTCGCCGGGCCCCGCCCCCTCCCCGTCCCCCTCGCACCCGCCCCCGCCCGCGCCCAGCGCCCCCCGCCCGACCCGGTTCTTGAACAGCTGCCGCTGGTAGATCGCCTCCTCGATGCCGCCCGCCGTCAGCAGCCGGAACACGAAGCAAGGGTGCCGCTGCCCGTCCCGCCAGATGCGGCCCATGGCCTGCAGGTCCACTGCTGGATTCCAGTGGCTATCGTACAGGGCCAAAACGCTCGCGCCGACCAGGTTTAATCCGGCGCCGCCCGCCTGCGTCGACAGCAGAAAGACGTCCCCCACGCCGTGCTTGTTGAACGCGTCCACGCGCTCCTGCCGCAGGTGAGGAGGGGTGGCGCCGTCGATGCGCGCCGACCGCCAGCCGCGCGGGCCCAGCAGCCGCCGCTCGACCACGTCCAGGGCGCCAGTCGAGTTGGCGACGACGACGCAGCGGGCGCGGGCGGGACCCGCTCGCAGCGTCGCCGACAGCAGCGCGTCGAGGACGGCGAGCTTGCCCGAGTGGTGCTGGTGCTCGTGCTGCTGCGGGTGGTCGCCGTCGCGCAGGCGCGCGAGCTCGCGCGACACGGCCGCGGCGGCCTCGTCTGAGATGCCGCCGCCGCCCGCCGTCGCGTCCGCCGCGCCCCCGTCCGCCGCCGCCGCGCCCGCCGCCGCCGCCGCCGCCGCCGCTTGCTGCTGCGTCTTCAGCAGCAGCAGCTCGGGCGCGTTGCACAGCTTGCGAAGCACGGTGATGGCCGGCAGCACGCCCTTGTCGCCGCCGCCGCCGCCGCCGCCGCGCAGGACGCCCGTCACGCCGCGCCCCCGTAGCAAGAACGTGTAGCACGCCCGCTGCAGCGCGGTCGGCGCGCAAAAGGCGACCAGCACCCGCAGGGGCGGCAGGTGCGCGGCCAGCACCGCCTGCGTGCGCCGCAGGATCCAGGGCCGGATGCGCACGCGCAGCTCGGCCGAGCGCGCGGCGCCCAGCTCGCGCTCCGCGGGCGTGGCCCCGCCGTCCTGCGCGCGGGCGATCACGTCGCCGTAGACTCGCCGAAAGGCGGGAAGCGGGCCCAGGCGCCCCGGGCAAGCAAAGTCGAACAGCGCGTACAGCTCGCTCATGTCGTTCTGAAAAGGCGTGCCCGTCAGCACCACGCGGCGGGCGCACCCCAGCGCGCGCAGCGCCTCGACCGTCTTCCCGCCCGCCGCCGATTTCAGGCGGTGCGCCTCGTCGCACACGAGCAGGTCGGCGCACCCCGCCAGCGCCGGCGCGTGCCGGCGCGCCGCCTCGTAGCTCAGCACGCACAGGCGGTAGATCGAGCCGCGCGTCGCAAAGTCGGCGGCCTGCCCCGCGGCGACCGACCCCTGCGGCGACAAGACCATGACGCGCAGCCGCTCGTCGCCGAGCCACTTTTTGCACTCGGCCGCCCAGTTGTTGGTGAGGGTGGCGGGCGCGACGACGACCACCTTGCGCGCGGCACCGGCCTGGGCGCCCTGGGGACTCTGGCGCAGGAGGGTCCACGCGAGCGCGATGACCTGGAGCGTCTTGCCGAGGCCCATCTCGTCCGCCAGGAGCGCGCCGGTCGTCGGGGGGGTGCCGTTGGCGGTCGCCGCTGCTGCTGCCGTCGCCGGCCCGCCGCCGCCGCCGCCGCCGCCGCCCGCCGCGTCGGGCGGGCCGCGCAGGCCCATGGTCGCCTCGTACAGGAAGCGGACGCCTTCTCTTTGGTGCGGGCGCAGGCGGCGCGCCAGGTAGGGGTCGAGCACGACGGGCGTTGGCGGGCGCCGCTGCTGCTGCTGCTGCTGCTGGTTTTGGTGCGCCGAGCCGAGGGGCTTGCGGGCGCCGCCCGCTGCGCCGCGCGCGCGCGCCGCCCAGGCGTCCAGCTCGAACTGGTTGAGCACGAGGGCGTCGGGCGCGGCCGGGTCGTGCAGCGCCGGCAGCGCGGCGAGCGGGGCCAACGGGGTGGCCCCGGCGACCCCTGCGCCTGCACCTGCGCCGCCGCCGGCCGCCGCAGAGCCCCCGCCGCCCATGCCGCCCGGCCGCTTGAACCCCCCGCCGCCCGCGCGCCCCGGCAGCGACACACACGCTCCCGCTCCTCCAGCGCCCGCGCCCCCGGCCGCCCCCCCGGGCAGGAGCACCGCCGCCGCCGCCCCCACAAAGCACGCGCCGCTCAAAAAATTGCCGGGGGCGATGGGGCGGTCGACCTCGGCCACAAACGTGCCCAGCTCGAGCACCGCGCCGCCGTCGAGGCCCCCGAGCCCCGCGGGGCCCAGCTTGAGGCCCTTGCCCGTGCTGACGGACTTGCCCTCGCCGTCGTACAGGACGTAAGAGGTGCTGCTGCCGCCGCCGCCGCCGCCGCCGGGCGCCGTTGCTCCGCCGCGGGCGACGACGATTTTGATGACTCCGTCGGAGAACTGGCGGCCCGACTTTTTCATCCACTTGTCACGCTTGGTGTAGAGCACGGCAAAGTGGCGCTCGGCGACGTCGGCGGCGGCGGCGGCGGCGGGGGCAGAGGGGGCGGCGGCGTGCGCCGTTGAGGCCGGCGCCATGAGCTGCCGCGGAGCGCCGGCCGCCGTTGGCGCTGCTGCTGCTCCCGCCCCGGCCGCCAGGCGCGGCACCGCAAAGGCCCTCGCCCCCCCGCCTCCCAGCGGCTTAAGGCGTTTGGCGGCCGGGAGGCACGCGGGCGACGAAGAGGTGGTGGCGGTGGTGGTGGGTTCGGGCTGGTTTTCGGTGTCGTCGTCGTCGCCGCCGCCGCTGGCCGCAAGTGGCGGCGGTGGCGCTGCTTTTGCTGGTGCTGGTGCGGTTGCTGTTGCCGCCGCCGGCGTCGCAAAGGGCGGCCGCCAGGCGCTCGGCGCCTGCGAGCGCCGCATCCCGCGCTGCTTTGGGGGCTAGTGGGTTTTCTCCCGGCGTTTGTGTTCAAAAAGACAGACAGCTCCTGCCGCAAGGGGTGTGATGGTGGGTTCAAAGAAGAAATCGTCGTTTTTGTGTCTAGGGCGTCAAGGCTACGGGGATTGGGGGTCAAGAGCAAGAGATGGGTCGTCAAGCCGAGGTCGAGGTTATGAGGCGCAGTCGCTATCTGTGTCGCCTTCGTAATGTCGACCCGCCGTCGCTCGCGCGCTGTCGCCGCTCTCACTCGCGCGCGCGCTCGCTCGCTGTTGCCCGCTTCGTCTTTTTTTCTGTTGGACGCGCAAACTGCGTGCTTTACACTGATACAGTCAATCAACGTCATCAACACCAAGACCCGACTCACTCAACGTCTCACTGCGGCAGCAGCACGTCCAGCCCCGCGCACCACTCGGCGATCGACGGCTCCCGCCCCCCACCCGCCGCAGCCGCCGCGGCCGCCCCCCCGCCGCCGCCGCGCGGGCTGGGCGGCAGCGCGTCGCCGCACTGTGCCACCGCCCAGTCCACCCGCGCGGCGTGCCCGTCCGGCCCGAGCGCCGCGAGCGCCGGCGCCAGGGCGGCCTGCAGCTCGGGCGGGTCCCAACGCAGGGGGACCAGCCGCTCGAGGGCGGCGGCGGCCGCGCCGGGCGCCGCCGCCGCGTCAACGAGCCGCAGCTCGGGCGGCGGCACGCGCCCGCCGGCGACGAGGGGCCCCGCGGCAAACTCGATCGCGGGCAGGCCGGCGTAGGCGGCGGCCGCGGCGCTGGCGGCGGCGGCGGAGACGGCGGAGAAGGGGGGCTGAGTCGCGGCCGCCACGGCCGGGGGAGGGGGGAGGCCCGCGGCAAAGGCGGCGGTGGCGGCGGCGGCGGCGGCGGCGGCGGCGGCGACGAGGGCGGCCGGTGGCAGCGGCAGCCGCCGGCTCGCTCCCCCTGCTGCTCCTGCTGCTGCTGCTGCTGCTGCTCCGCCGGGCGCGCCCGCGCCACTCGCGGCAACCGTGGCGGCGGCGGCCGCGGCCGCAAGCAGCAGGGCGAGGCTGTTGGGCCCGACGCCGAGCAAGCCACCGCCGCCGCCGCTGCCGCCGCGGTTGGTTGCGGCGGCGCCGGGGGCGCTGCCCGATCCTGCCGCCGCCGCCGCCGCCGCCTCTTGCTCCTGCTGCTGCTGCTGAACGTGCTGCTGATACGCAAAGCGCCCCGGGTGCGCCTCGCCAACAAACACGAGCACCTCCGTGCCGCAGTCCAGGACCGCCAGCTCCGTTGGTCCCAGCGCCAAATCGACCGGCGCGACGGGCTCAAAGCGCCAGGGGGGCGGCGGGGGCGGCGGCGGCAGCGGCGGCGGGGCGCCGTTGGCGCCGTTGGCGGCGGCCGCTGCTGCTGCTGCTGCTGCTGCTGCCGCCGCGCCGGCCACGACCTCCTGCCTCTGCTGCTCCTCCGCGCTCACGGGCACCATTAGGTACAGCGCCGGGCACGCCATGGCCAGGGCCGCCTCGGGCGCCGACGTGAGGAACGCGCGCATGGCCAGTCTCCGCCCGCCCACCAGCGACGACACGTAGGGAGGCGAGACGGGCGCGACGCCGCCGCGCCGCAGCCCGCCCGCGGCCGCAGCCGCGGCCGCCGCCTCGCCCGTCAGAAGCGGCCCCAGCAGCGCGCCCCTCCGCAGCTGGTACATCGCCACGGCCAGCGGCACGAGCGCCTCGGGCAGCAGCCACGCCCGGTGGCGGCCCAGCAGCCCGGGTCTGCCCGGCCGCGCCGGACCCGTGCGCTGCGCCACGTGCGCGAGCGCCGCGCCGACGGCGCCGCGCGCGTCCTCGAGCGCGGCCTCGGCCGCCCGCAGCCGCGCCGACGCGTCCGGCAGGGGCAGCCGGCCGGAGGAGCCGCCTGCCGCGGGGCCGCCCGCCGCGGGCGAGCCCGGCGGGAGGGCCGCGCCTGCGCCCAGAGCGGCGGGGCCGTAGGCCGCGAGGGCGGCCGCGGCGGCGGCGGCCGCGCCGTCGCTGCCGCCCTTGCCCCCGCCGCCCCCGGCCGTCGCCGCCGAGGCCGACGCCGCCGCCATCAGCGCTCCGGCGGCCGCCAGCACCAGCCGGCGCGCCGCCAGCAGCGCGCAGGCGCGCGGCTCGACCCCGTCCAAGAAATCGGCCAGGCGGTCGGTCGTGCGCAGGGTGGCCTGGCGCGCGTAGCGCAGGCGGGCGCCGTCGGCAGCAGTCCACTCGGCGGACGCCTCCACTGTGACGCCCGGCTGCCGCAGGTCGCGCGCTAGCTCGAGCAGCGCGCCGAACGCGCGGCCGCGCTCCATGGCGGGGGCCAGGCGGGCGGCCGGGGAGAGGGAAGCGGCGAGGGCGGCGGCGGCGTGCGGGGGCACGGGGCCGGGGACGACCTGGCCCATCACCTGCGTCACCTTGACGGCGGGGTGGGGGCCTGCTGCGCCAGCCGCGGCGCCGCCGGCCGCGCCGCCGCTCCCGCTCCCGCCGCCGCCCGCGCCGCCGCTCCCGCCGGCGGCCGGCGGCGGCGGCAGCCACACGTCCACGACGCCGTCCCAGCCGAAGCGCGCGGTGGCGAGCGCCGCGGCGGCCGCCCCGAGCGGCGGCAGCAGCCCCGGCTGGTGGATCAGGCGCCCGCCGCTCGCGTCGCAGGGGGCGGCGAGGAAGGCGAGCGCGGGGGCGGCGGGCGATCCGAGGAATGCGTCGAGGGGGCACTCGAGGGCGGCGCAGCGGGTTCCCAGGGCGTCAAACATGCCGGCGATCTGCTGCGCGGCGCGCTTGGAGAGCGGGACGACCGCGGGGGCGGGGGCGGAGAGGAGGCTGAGGGAGGCGTAGGACGGCGCGCTGGCGGCGGACAGGGTGGCGCCGGCGGCGGCGAGCGCGGCGGCGCGGCGCGCGGCGCGCGAGCGCGCGGCCTCGGCGGCAGGGGCGCCTCCTGTTGCTTCGGCTGGTCCTCCTGCCCAGGACACCGCCGCGCCGGCCGGGCCCGTCGACAGAGTCAGCGCGGCCGCCACGCGAGACAGGTCGAGCGCCGCCGCGGCCGAAGACAAGACACCCGGGCCGCCGCCGCCGCGGGCCACCGCCGGCCCCGCAACGCTGCCGGGCGGGCGTGCCGCAGCAGCCTCGGCGTCCGAGGCGTCCGTGAACACCACGACGCGCGCGTTGTGCGGCAGCAGCGGCAGCAAGCTGCTTTCTTCGTCGTCCTCGTCGTCGTCGTCGTCGTCGTCGTCGTCGTCGTCGTTGTCAGCATCGTCGTTGGCGTCGTCGCCTCCTCCTCTTCCTCCTTTCGTCCCCTGCTGCTGCTGCTGCTGCTGCTGTCCTTCCTGCCCCTGCTGTCCCCGCAACGCTGCTGCTGCGAGCCCCTCGGCCTCCCGCCGCCAGTCCCCCACGCTCGACGACAGCAGGTAAAGCGCGATGTCCACCGCGGCGGCCAGGCCCCTCAGCCGCTGCTCGACCGTGGCGCCCGCGGCGGCGCCGTCGTGCGCGGTCGGCGGCGCGCGGCGCAGCGGGCTGGAGGGCGGCGGCATGCCCGCCCCCGCCCCGACGCCGTGCGTGGCCGCGGCCGACGCGGCGAGCGGGCGCGCGAGGGCCGCCATGGCCGCCGCGACGCGCGGCGCCGCCTCGCCCGCGCGCACGGCGCGCACGCCCGACGCCTCGAGGGCCTCGGCGAGCGCGTCGCCGGCCTCGGCCGACGCGGCCAGCTCGCCGGCCGAGCCGTCGGCGTGGCCGGCCGGCGGGGCGTGCAGGACGCACGAGCGCGGCGGTTGGCGTTGGTGCTGCTGCTGGTGGTTCGAGCCGGGGCCGGACGGGGCTGGGGACGCGCCGCCGCCGCCGCCGTTGCGGCCGTCGTTGCCGCCGCCGCTGCCGCCGCTGCCGTCGCCGCCCGCCAGGTCGTAGGCGCTGACGACGCTGTCAATCTGCAGCAGGATCACGCGCGCGTCGGACGGCAGGTCGGCCACCGCGCGGGCGACGCCGTCCGCCGCGGCCGCGAGCGAGGCGGCGCCCATCCCGGCGTCGAGCAGAAAGGCGACCCACGCGGGCGGCGAGCTCGGGACGCCGGCGGGCATGGCCGGCGCCGCCGACACGACGACGGCGCGGCGCGGGTCGGGCTCAAACGTGACGCCGAGGCCCAGGCCGCAGTAGTTGGCGAACGCGCGCTGCGCCACGACGGCGTCCGACGTGACCCACATTGTTGTTGGCTGTTGGTGGTGTTCTGAGAGAGGCTGTCGTTGCGGCTCCGATCGGTTAGAAATGTTGCGCCACAGAGGGCTAGAACGGTGGCGCTGCTGCCGGGTCGTCATGCATGTGTGTGCGTTGGAGTCAGGGGGTTGTCAAGATGGTCGATCGCCGCGCAGATCGATCTGTTTGTTGCTGTTCGTTTTATTGCCGTCTGTTGTGGAGGAAGGCGATAACACACGCTCTCATCTTTCCTTCCCCCCCTCTCTCCTTCCGTCGTCGCAAAAACGCAACAACACAATCCATCGAACAAAACAAACGATGCGCGTCGTGGTCGTGGGCGGAGGCATCGCAGGCGTGTGCTGCGCCCGCGAGCTCGCCCGCCTCGCGCGGCTGGAGCAGCGCGAGTGGCAGGACGGTAGGCTCGACGGCGGCGACGGGAACGGCGACGGGAACGACGGCGGCGGGAACGGCGGCCTCGTCCCTCGGCCGCCGCAGCCGCAGCCGGTGCACATCACACTGCTGACGGCGTCCGCCATGGTCAAGGACGTCGAGCGCGTGGTGCGCCTGACGCCGCACGCCGAGGAGGTCACGATTGCCGAGCGAGACGCGCGCATTCTGACCGAGCGCGGGGGCGACGACGGCGGCGACGGCGGCGGCGGCGGCGGAAACAGCGAGGGCGGCGTCGCCGACCCCGCTCGCCCCTCCTCCTCCCTCTCCGCCGCCAATGCCCCTAGCCTGCAGGTGGTCCTGGGCGTCGCGCGCTCGCTCGACGTGGCCCGCCGCGTCGTAATGATCGAGCGGCTTCCCGCCGCCGTTCCCGGCGCCGCTCCTCTAGGCCCGCGGCGCGAGAGCCTGCGATACGACGCGCTCGTCGTCGCCGCCGGCGCCCGGCCGCGCCCGCTGGTCCCCTGCGCTTCGTCCATCCCTCCTCCTCCTTCCCTCGTTTCCTCGGCCCATGCCGTCGCTCTGGACCCGCTCGCGTCCTCCGAGTGCGTGATGACCGTGCGCGACACCGAGTCGGTGGCCGCGCTGGCGGACCGCCTGGCCGGCGGCATCGGGGGCGGCGGCGGCGGCGGCGGCGGCGGCGGCGCGGCGGCGCGGGGAGAAGCGGCGGGCGGCGCGGGGGGCATGGTGGTGCTGGTCGTCGGCAACGGCGGCATCGCGCTCGAGCTGGTGGGCGCGCTGATGGCGCTGGGGGCCGGGGCGGAGGAAACGGGAGAGACGGCCGAGCAGCAGGAGCAGCGGCTGGAGCGGCAGCGCGGCGGCGAGGAGCACGACGGAGGACGAGGGGAGACGGCGGCGGCAACGGCAACGGCAACGGCAACGGCAACGGCAACGGCAACGGCAACGGCAAATGCGACGGCAACGCCCGGCGGCGGCGAAGGCGAGCTCGAGGTGGTGTGGGTCGTCAAGCACGGGCACGTGGGCGACGCCTTTTTCGACGCGGACGCCGCCGAGTTCCTCCTGCGGCAGATGCGGCGGGTGGCGCGGGGGCGAGGGCGCGCGCGCGAAGACGAAGACGAGCGGAGAGGCGCGCCGGCGGCCGCCAAGCGGCCCTGTCCTCGCGGCCGCGAGGGCGACGGGGCGGCGGCGGCGGCGGCGGCGGCGGCGGCGGCGGCGGCGGCGGCGGCGGCGGCGGCGGCGACGGAAGCGGCGGCACCGCGCCCCGCTGCAGAGGCGCGGCAAAGCGACAAACCCCCGGCCCAGCAACCACCGCCACCGCCCCAGCCGCAGGGCCACGGCGCGGGCCCCAGGTGGACGGACGGGCTCCGCCGCGCGCTAGCGCTCCGCCGCGCGCCCGGCCGCTGGCGCGGGCGCGTGCGCGTGCGCGTCGAGAGGCGAGCGCAGGTTGCGTCGCTGGCGGCGTCGGCACCGGGGGAAGGCGGGGGCGCGGGGCGCGCGCGCGTGACCCTGACCACGGGCGAGTCCGTGCTCGCGGACGCGGTGGTCGCGGCCGTGGGCGTCGAGCCGGCCGCCGACTGGGTGCCCGGCGGCGGCGGCGGCGGCGGAGGCGGAGGCGAAGGCGGCCGGGGCGGCGCGGCGGGGTTGGCGGCGGCCGCGGCCAGCGCCGGCGTCGAGCGGGCGCCCGACGGCGGGCTGCTGGTCGACCGGCGCCTGCGCACGAGCGCGCCCGGCGTGTACGCGGCGGGGGACGTGGCGACGGCCGGGTGGGCGCTGGACCCGCCGCTCGCGCCGCGGCCGTGGCCCGAGGGAGGAGCAGGGAGCCAGGAAGAGCGGGGCGGGCGCGCCTCCGAGCGGCCCTCTGCCGCCGCCGCCGCCGCCGCCCCGCCTTCTCGCGACCAGTGGTTCCAGATGCGCCTGTGGTCGCAGGCGCGCGTGATGGGCACCTACGCCGCCCACTGCGTCATGGGCAGGGCCGACGACCTCGTCTCGGGCTTCAACTTTGAGCTGGTGCGTTTGTCGGTTGGTTCTTTTTCGCCGCGCGCTCTCGCTCCACTCTCGCTCTCGGCAGCCTCTGCTCTCTTTTCGCCGACACGCCTTTCAACCACCCCCCTTAAACGACAAAAACACCAAAACCCAGTTCACGCACGTCACGCGCTTCGTGGGCCTCAAGGTCGTTCTCCTGGGCCGGTACAACGGGCAGGGACTCGACCACGAGCCGGCCGCCGACCTCGTGTCCTACTCGCGCACGGCGGGGGAAGAGGAGGAGGAGGGGGAGCCGGAGCGTCGGGGCGACGCAACGGCCGGAAACGGCGGCGGCCGCGCGCGGCGCGGCCGCCGCCGTATTGTCGGCGGCGGCTGCTGCGGCCACCGCGCCGCCGCCGCCGACAACGCCGGGGGCCCCACCTTTGTTCGCGTGCTGCTGCTGCGCGACCGGATGGTCGGCGCCGTCCTGATCGGCGAGACCGACCTCGAGGAGACCTTTGAGAACCTCATCCTCGACGGGCTGGTGCGTTTTCGTTTTCGTTTTCGTTTTCGTTTTCGTTTTCGTTTTCGTTTTCGTTTTCGTTTTTTCGTGTTCCCTTTTCCTTTGTCGTCGTTGGGATTTTTCTTTTCCCGTCGTGGCGCCAGGTCCTCTCTCCTTTGCCTTGCCCCGCTCACAAACTTTTGCCCGCCCTCCACCCAATTCGTCCTCACTCTCTAACAACAGGACGTCGGGCGCTTCGGCCCGGCCTTGCTCGACCCGGCCGTCGAGCTCGACCACGTTTTTGATTAGGGCGGCAGGCGGCTGCGGAAGGAGAGAGAGAGAGAGAGAGGGCGCGCGGCGCGGCGCGTCGCGGCGCGTCCCGGCGGTTCCGTCGCGCCGTGCCGTCGTTGCCGCCCTCGGTGGGTGTTTTTGGCCCAACGACGTCTCTGGGTTGTGCGGCCCATGACACAGCCCCTCGACATCGACATCCCGTGCACGCGCGCGCTCCGTTCGCAACCACCATTGCGCTTCAATCCCCCACTTCAATAAAACTGCTGTGAAAATTCAGTTTCTCTCTGCTGCTCCCCACCCCTCTTCTTCTCTCTCCTCCCCTCACTATCCTCCCGTCTCCCACACTCCCGGCCGTCCTTCACTCCGCCGTCCTCCAATATCTCAACCCGACTCCAAAATGGCCCTCCGCTTCGCCTCCTCCCGCCCGGCCGTCCGCCCCGCCCGCGGTGGCGCCGTCAAGGTGAGGCATCTCTTCTCGTGTGGCCGGCGGGTCAGAGAGAACAATCGACCAACAATAGCCCCTGCGCGCGGACCCCGCCACCGACGCGTGCGCGTGCCCGTGAGGCGGTCGCGCCGGTGTATCAAGATGCGCCCTCATCCCGTGCCCCTGTCGGTGCTTGCGCCCGGATCCGGCGTCGCCCGGCGCGGGCATTCGGGGCTGCGTTCGTCGCTTCTTTTTTGCTTGGCTGTGACGAGGACCAAGGGTTGGACAGAAGCGCCGCCCGTTCTCTCTCGCTGCACAAAGGCGCGCGCTCTGCGCGCGTTGCAACAAAGCGCGGCGCCGGCTGGTCTTCAAGGCGCGCGCCGCCGAGATCACGGGGGGGAGCCGCGCGCGCGCTTCGTGCAACGCTTGCATTGTCTTCCTCTCTCCCCCCCTCTTTCTCTCAACGCGCCCACTCCCAATCCTAAACGCCCCCCAACTACCAACCACCTCCGCAAACAGGTCACCGCCTCCCTGGCCAAGTTCGCCCAGGTCGCCGGCGTCGCCGCCTCGTCGCTGCTGCTCGCGGCCGCCGCCAACGCAGCGACCATCAAGCTTGGCGCCGACAGCGGCGCGCTGGTGTTCGACCCGGCGGTGCTGACCGTCGGTGTGGGGGAGGAGATCACCTTCATCAACAACGCGGGCTACCCCCACAACGTCCTCTTCGACGAGGACGAGATCCCCACCGGCGTCGACGGTGAGTAGCGCGAGACGACGACGACGACGATGCGGTCGCTGACGGGGAGTCGTCGCGGCAAAAAAGCGAATGAGCGCCGCCGTTTCTCACCCGCCGTTTCTCGCCCGCGCATTTTTGCTCTCTCGGCGCCGACGCCCGCGCTCACTTGCGCCCCCCCCTCCAAACCCCCCCTGAACAACAACAGCCGAGGCCCTCTCCCGCGAGGAGTACCTCAACGCCCCCGGGGAGACCTACTCGGTCAAGCTGATGGAGAAGGGCACGTACGTCGTGTACTGCGAGCCGCACCGCGGCGCCGGCATGCAGGCCAAGATCACCGTCAACTAGAGGGAGGGAGATCGAGGGAGTCGAGATCTTTCTCCTGGACCTTGTTCGATGATGGTCCCGCACGCCGTCGGTCTTTGAAAAGGGTGTGAGGGGGGAGAAGGTCGGGGGAGGCTGCGGCGGCGGTTTTTGGGAGCGACGGGGCCTTTCGGGGGTCTCTCGACCCTCTCGCCTCCCTTCCCGCCGCCGCCGCCGCTCCTCGCCCTCTTTTCCTCAATAGCAGGCGCGCCCTGCTTCGCTCTGGCGCCGTGCGTGTCGTTTTGCCGCCCGAAGGGGCCGCTTCGGCCCGGTGCGTCGCCGGACAAGAAAGGCCGCCGCGCTCTCCCTCCCTGTGTAACCGAGGCCTCTCTCTTTCTCTTTTAGATTGTTTCCTTTTTAGTTTCGCGCAACGGTCGCGCAACGGTCGCGCGACTTGAGAAAGGGGTCTGTCTAAACGCATGCTAGCCATGCCACGCCACCAACAAGACAATCCCCTACCTATTCGCTCTCCTTCTTGGCGTCGCCGCTGCCGTCGCCGCCACCGCCGCCGTCGGCCGCCGCGCCGTCGCCCTCGCCGCTGCCGTCGCCGCCGCCGCCGCCCTCCTCGGCGCCGGCGCCGCCGCCGCCCGCCGCCGCCGCCGCCGCGCCTGCGCCCTCGTCCTCGTCCTCCTCCTCCTCCTCCTCCTCCTCCTCCTCGGCCGCGCGCCGCGCCGCCTCGGCCGCCCGGGCCGCCGCCTCGGCCGCCTCCCGCGCCTTGGCGTCGCGCGCGCGCTGCGCCTGCAGCTCCTGCTCCGCCTTGGGCGTGCGCACGAACAGCACGCGGACCACCTCGAGCTCGCGCGAGCGGACGCGCAGCGACGCGGCGCCCCACCGCAGCTCCTCCCACCCGAGCGCCTCCTCGACGACTTCCGTGTGCCCCGGGGACGGGAGCGGGACGCCGAGGCGGCGCACGGCGGCGAGCGGCAGGGGCGCGCGGCAGCGGCTGAGGGTGTAGACGTCGCGGCCGGCGGCGCCGGGCACGGGGAAGGTCTTGCCGGCGGGCGCGGCGCCGTTGCCGCCGCCCAGCGCGAGCGCGGCCGCGCCGGCCGGCGGCGGCGTCAGGCGCGCGGCAGCGGCGGCCGCCGCGGGCGTCGTGCCCCGCGTGCGCGCCCCGTCGCCGCCCGTCCCCGGCGGCGCGTCGGCCCGCTCGGTCCCCGCGTACGCCACCTGGTACCGCTCCCGCGCCGTCTCGAAGAAGAGCACCTCGGACCGCAGGCGCGCCGACGTCCACGCGCGCGGCGCCAGCCCCCTGTCGGCCACGGCTGCCGGCGCGTACTTGAGCCACGGCTCGTTCGACAGCGAGTAGACGACCGTGGCCTCGGCGAGGGCGGCCTTGGCGGCGGCGGCGGCGGCGGCGGCCGCGGCGCTCGCGCCCGCGCCGCCGCGGCCGGCCTGCGCGCGGGTGGCCACGTGGCGGTCGCCGTGCGCCGGGATGAGCGTCGGCGCGCCGCCGCCGCCGCTGGCCGCGCCGTTGTTGCGGTCGGCGGCCGAGGTGGCGGATGCGCCGGCGGCGTCGGGCGCGGGCGGCGCCACGAGCTCGACGGCGCTGCCCGCGCGCGTCACCACCCACGCGCGCTCGACGCGGTACGCGCACCCGCTCTCCACGCGCCCGTGCCACGCGCGCGAACGCACGCCGTTGCGGAAGGCCGAGGGGTAGCGGGCGGCAGGCGGCAGCAGCGCCAGGCGCGCGCGGACCTCGGCCACGGCCGGTGGGGGCGGGTGCGGCGGGTGCGTCGCCGCGTAGTGCCCGCGGTGCATCAGCACGGCCACCAGGTCCGAGTCGTCGGTGTAGCTGCCGTCGCCCCACAGCTGGCGCGCGCGCACGTGGCGGTTGGCCGCGGTGACCAGTTCGGGCGGCAGCGAGACCTCGACCTCGGCGACGCCCGCGCGCTGCAGGGGGACGATCTCGCGGGAGAGGGGGCGGCCGTCGCGCGGGTAGTAGAGCACGGGGGCGGGGCCCGCGGGGAGGGCGACGGTGCCGCCGATGGGGGGCTCGGGGGGCGGCGGGGGGGGCGCGGCGGGGGGGGCTCCCGCGGGCTCGGCGGCGGGCGGCGGCGCGGCGGCGGCGGCGGGCGGCGCGGGCGCGGGCGCGGCGGCCGGCGGCGGCGGTGGCGCGTCGCCCTCGTGCTTGGGAGGAGGCAGCAGCTGCTGCTGCTGCTGCTGCTGCTGCTCCTCGGCCTGTTTTGTTTGGTGATGGGGAGTTTGGCAGAGCGTTGTGAGAAAGGCAAGGCCACGTTGACGCGGGCCCCAACAATCGAGGTTTGGAGAGAGACAAGGGGGGAGTGGGCCTCTCTTTCTGACGCACGCGGCATCGTCCTCGAGACGACGACGACGCGTCCCAGTGCTTGCGCCTGTCACGCGAGCAACTCGGGGGAGCAGCCTCAGTGCTGCGTGCGTGCGGAGCACCGTTCCCCGGGCGGTGTTTTTTTCGGATTTTGGTGCGTGACGACTTCCCGGCCCTCGAGCTCAAAAGCCCGGACACAAACGCACCGCCGGCGCCTCCGTGCGAGCCATCTTCAGGGTCTCATCGGCCTCCTTAAGCGCCTCGCCGGGCCGCTTCGACATGGCGGAGCAAAACCCCGGAAGAGGGAAGCCGAGCTCTCTGATCGAGTGCGCGCGCGCGCCTCGTGTCTGCTCTCCGACAAGGTTGGGCAGACAGGGCGCTTGAATGTATCCGTTTGTTCGTGAGTTGTTTCGCGCGTCGGTCTTCGCGGGTGTGATGTGTGAACGAGAGGATTGCAAACGCGGCGCCGCTTTTTGGCGTTCGGAGGACCGCGCCGGCCCCACGCCGCCGTCGTTTGGCGTCGAGGCGCTGGCGGCGGCGGCGGTTCTTGTCCCTCGCCGCCCGGCCCCTCCTCGCGGGAAAGCTTTGCGCGCCCCCTGTCGTCCAGCCACGCGCCCGTGCCGCGCACCAGCACGTTGGACGTCGTCAGGTCGCCGTGCACGAGCCCGCCGTCGT
>Ga0105053_10001344_pt1 | contig 39392 bp, 10 predicted proteins | sample BON01_FD_78093 | JGI IMG/M metagenome (GOLD analysis project Ga0105053, IMG submission 78093) | Freshwater microbial communities from Lake Bonney liftoff mats and glacier meltwater in Antarctica - BON-01 | ecosystem: Environmental > Aquatic > Freshwater > Ice > Glacier meltwater | place: Lake... | reverse complement strand
GTGGTGGGGGGGGAGGGGGGGGGGGGGGGGGGGGGGGGGGGGGGGGGGGGGGGGGGGGGGGGGGGGGGGGGGGGGGGGGCGGGGGGGGGGGGGGGAAAGGGCGCGCGGCGTGGCGCGCGGCGCACCTTTTTTTGCGGGGCGACCGAAGAGCAAGGGGCGGGGGCGGGAGAAGGAGGAGGGCGGGCCAAGACACGAGGGGCAAGGGACGACGTGTGGAGCAGGAGAAGAAGAATGCGGCGCCGCCGAAAGCGAACGGATGTCGCCGGGGGTCCAAGAGCGCGCGAGGGGGGTTCGGGGAACGGGGCGGAGCGGGAGCGGCGGCCGTCGCAGCCGGGGACGAGGACGTGATCGAGAGAGCCTGGCGGCGCGGGCGGAAGCAAAAATCAAGGGATCGGCTGGTTCAGCGGAGAAAGACGCCCGGGGGGGGCAGTTGTTGGGGCCAGCGGGTGCGAGAGAAGACGTAGGGGCTGGCCGTGACGAGAGACCGATCGGGGTTGTTGGTCAGGCCGGGAGAAAGGGGCGTCCCCAGACCGGAGGGCGGGAAGAAAGGGGCGGAAGGGAGGCTGCAAAAAGGAGAGACCAGAAAAGTTGGGATGGGGGGGCGGGGGGGGCGGGGGACGCGTCGAAACAAGAAATAATCAAAAGCGCCGGCCCAGGCTCTTGGCCGGCGCCCGGCGCCGCGGCCTGCGCCCGGAGGCAGGCGGGCCCGGCGCCAGAAGGCCGCCGGCGCCCTCGGTCGGTGGCCCCGGCTGTGCCGCAGCCGCGCCGCCGGCCTGCGCGGCCGCCGACGCCGCCGCGCTGGCGCCCGCGCCCGCGCCACCGCCGCCGCCGCCGCCGCTCGCGGCGCGCCGCCGCTCGGCGGCCTCGACGACGCCGACGACGTTGGCGGCGACGGGGAACGAGGGCCACGTGCCGACGAGCGTCGCGGCCGTCTGCACGGCGGTCAGGACGTTGAGCGTGTGGAACCCGAGCATGTTGCGCACGAGCACCTCCTTGAGCAGGTTGGCCTGCAGGCGGCGCAGCGCGGCGTCCTGGGCGGACTGGCGCTCGAGCGTGCGCGCCGAGGAGGAGGAGCTGCGGGGCGCCGGGCCGCCGCTGGGCGCGTTGCCGCCGCCGCCGCCGCCCGCGCCGCCGCCGCCGCCGCCGCTGGGCGCGTTGCCGCCGCCGCCGCCTCCGACGGCGGGGGCGCGGCACCCGGCCGGGCGGTCGTCCACGAGGCCAGGCATCGACGCGTAGACAGAGCCGCCGCCGCCGCCGCCGGCCGCAGCCGCCGTCGCCGTTGCCGCTGCCTCGGCCGCCGTCGCCGCCGCCGCCGTCGCCGCCGCCGCCGCCTCGGGCGTGTCAGGCCCGAGCGCCAGCACCTCGCGGATCGACTCGCGCTCCGACACCACCCGCGCGCGCGCCGCCGTCACCACGCGGTAGCACGCGGCCATCTCGGCCGACTGCGCGGGCGAGAAGCGCATCGAGGCCACGACCCTCTGCCAGACGACCGCGTGCGGCGGCGACACGGGCGTCTCGCCGTCGTCGGTGGCGCGCGTGATGAAGTCGACCATGACCGGGTGGTTGCGCACCATGACGCACAGGAGCCAGGCAAAGTGGCGCAGCAGCACGCCCATGAGCGCGCGCACCAGGGGCGGGGGGACGCCGGGCGGGGCGGCGCGCCAGGCGGCGGCGGGTGCGGCCGCGGCCCTCGCGGGTTCTCCGCCGCCGCCGAGGTCGCTCGGGCCGGGCGAGCGGGGGCCCGCCGCAGGGCCGCAGTCGCACGGGGGAGAGGACGCAGAGGCAGCGACCGAGGAGTCAGCAGCAGGCCCCTTGTCGCCCTCGCCGCCGCCGCCGCCGCCACCGCCGCCGCCGCCGCCGCCGCCGCCGTCGCCTATGGCCTCGGCGAGCTCCCGCGCCCACGCGCGCTCGCCCTCGGCCGTCAGCAGCCTCTGCCCGCCCGCCCGCGCCCGGCCGCTCCCGCCGCCGTCCGGCGCCGGCCATGGTCCCTCGTCGCACCCGTCGTCCGACCCCAGGTCGGCCAGCGGCTCGAGCCCCCCGGCGCGCCGCTCCGCGGCGCAGACGGCCGCCCAGCTGTCGCGCGCGGCCTTGGCGGCGGCCACGAGCGCCGCGTCCGTGGCGTAGGCGGCGTTGAGGCGCGCGCGCGCGAGGTCGAGGCCCAGTCCGACGACGGCGTCCTGGTGGTCGGAGGGCTCGTCACCGTGAGCGCTGGCGGCTGCGGCGGCGGCCGGGTCGGCGGCGGCGGCGGCGCCTTGGGGTGCGCTTTTCTTCTTGGCGCCGCCGCCCGGCTGCTGCTGCTGCTGCTGTTGCTGCTGCACGGCGCGCGCGCCGAGGCGCGTCGACGGGCGGCGCCCGCCCCCGACCGCGACCGCCGCCGCCTCGGCCGCCTGCGCCTCGTCGGCCGCCCGCGCCGCCGCCTCGGCCGCCGCGCGCGCCTCGCACGCGCGCCCCATCGCGCGCAGCAGCGGCACCAGCCGCGCCACGCACCCGCACCAGCGCGCGCGGCACTCGGCCGCCGTCAGCGCGCCGCCGTCGACGTGCTCGGCCACGCGCAGCATGCGCAGGGTGGGCAGCGCGCCGATGCGGCGGCCGCCCGGGGGGTGGTGGTGGCTGAGGCGCACCAGGCGGTCCCAGTCCCCAAAGGCGGCGCCGAGGGGGCCACGGGCGGGCGGCGCGGCAGCGGAGGGCGCGATCGCGCCGCCAAGGCCGCCGCCAAGGCCGCCGCCGCCGCCGCCGCCGCCGTTCTCCGCGGCCGCCGCCGCCGACCACTCCATGTCCGCCCCCTGCGCGTGCGCCGGCCGCCCGGAGCCCGCGCGCCCGGCGTGAGAAGAACTAACAGCGCACATCAGCTCGAGCTGCCGGTCGAGCTCGGCCACCATGGTCTCGAGCATCCCCTCGCGCCGCAGCAGCGACGCGTTATCGCGCTCGAGCAAGGCCAGCTGCGCCATCTTGCGCCCGAGCTCGCGCTCCATGTGCAGCACTGCCTGGCGGCGGCGGGCGTGGTACTTTTGCATGACGGTGAGGCCCGCGCCGCCGCCGCCGCCGCCGCCGCCGCGATCGCCGCCGCGGGCCTGGGGTTCGCTGCTGCTGGGCTCGTGAGACAGCGGGGGCGCGGGCGCGGGCGCGGGGGCAAGAGGGGCGGCGGCCGCGCCCGCCCCCGCTGCCTCGTGGGCGGCCGGCCGGCGGCGCGTCGGGGTGCCGGGCTCGGACGCAACGCGGGCGCCGGCGCAGGACGCGGCGGCAGAGGGGCCGCGGCTCTTGGGCGGCTTGGCGGGGGAGGCGGGCAGCGACAGCGCCAGCGCCAGCGCCTGCGCCGGCGGCGGCAGCACGGCGGCCGCGGCGGGGGGCTGCCACTGCTGCTGCTGCTGTACTTGGCTCGCTCCTGCTGCGGGCAGCAGCGCTATTGGCCCCACGGTGTTGCCGCCATCGCCCCAGAGCCCAGGGACCGCCGACGGCACCAGGGGCTGCTGCGGCTGCGGCTGCCGCTGCTGCGCCTGCTGCTGCTGCCAAAGCTGCTGCTGCTGCTGCCACAAGTGTTGCTGAACGAGCGCCGCGGCCGCGTCCTGGCTGTCCAGCTGCGCCTGCAGCCGCTCGCGCTGCTGCAGGATCAGCTCGAGCTGCGCCTGCAGCTGCTGCGTCGTCGCGTGGGGCGCCGCCGCCGCCGCCGCCGCCGCCGGGGCCGGGGCCGCCGCCGGCGTCGGCGCGGTCGGCTCGGCCCCGAACGCCGCGGCCACGGCCGCGGGCGCCACGTCAGCGGCGGCGCCGCTCCCTCCCGCGTACAGCGGCACGATCGGCCAGCGGCCGAGCGGCCGCGCGTGCGCCTGGTCGAAGGGGCCCGGCCACGCTGCCCCGTACGAGGCCGGGGCGGGAGGGGCAAGCTGCAGGGCCGCCGCCGCTGCCGCCGCCGTCGTCCCCGCGCCCAGGTGCTGCTGCGGCTGCATCTGCTGGAGCTGCTGCTGCTCCTGCTGCTGCTGCTCGTCCTGCAGCGACGCGAGCATTGCCTGCTGGTGGTCCTGCGCCGCGGTCTGCGCCGCCGCCGCTGGCTGCCCCCCTCCTCGCGCGCATGCCGGCCCCAAACCACCGCCGCCGCCGCCGCCGCTAATCGGCTCGAGCGGTTGGCGAGCGCGCAGCTGCGACGGCGGCGCCGCTGCTCCGGGGCACGGCACGTACGACTGCTCGAGCAGGCGCTCATCGATGAAGAACGGGTCGTCCATTCGAGGGAGAAGGGCGTACGCGAGAGAGAAAGGGGAAGGGTCTCGAACCCTTGAGGGGAGAGACGATTGAAGGAGCTGATTTAATCCGTCGCCCCCCCAACAGTCGCGCCAACAATCAGCCAATCTGGCTATGTCGCGGCCGACTGGCGCGCCAGGCAGGGGTCGCGCTCGGCCAATTGACGAGCTTCAGACGAAGGGGGGGGGGGGGGGGAGGGTCCCGCCCCCCCTTTTTAATGCGTGGGTCCGAAGGTAGGGGTCAAAAGAACTTTCCGACGAAAAGAGGGGGGGAAAGGATTCCGCAACGCGCGACAGCTTGGGAGGTCTCGCGTTGGCAAGTACTCAGCCAGTAGTACCAGACCGACGTCGCGGCGTTTTTCTGGCCGAAAGAGGCGAGGAGAGGGAGTCCCTGTCTCAACATGCGCCCGTGCGCGCGCGCGCGCGCGCGGCCGGCGCGGGCGCCGGCGGCGCCGGCCGCGCCGGCCGCGCGGCCGGCGCCCGCTCTTCGGCCGATCGTCATCATCGCGCCAGAGTTACCATCACTTCTTGATCCTATTATCGTGATCTTCTTTCGCCCGCGGCGGCCCTATTTCGAACCCAAATCTTTCACTGCGCCTTTGCCTTGCCCGGGGCGCCGCGCAGCACCGCGGGCCCGGCGCGCTCGGCGCGCCACAGCAGGGGCGCGAGCGCGAGCGCGAGCGCGCCGCCGCACGCGACGTGGGCGGCGACGCGGGCGAGGGGCGGAGGAGGAGGAGGGGCCGTCGCCGCCGCCGCCGCCGCCGAACCCGCCGCCGCCCCTCCTCCCCCGTGCAGCACGCAGCGCCACGACAGCCCCGCCAAGGCCGACGCCGCGGCCACGGCGACGAGGCTCGCGGCCGAGGGAAACAGCTCGCGCAGGCGCAGGGCGGGGACGACTGCTCCGCTCTTGTCTCTTGCCGCCGCCGCCGCCGCCGCCTTTCGCGGCCGCCGCGCCTCTTCGGCCCGTCCGCCGTCGCCGCATTCGCCGCATTCGCCGCCGCCGCATTCGCCGCCGCTGCCGAGCCTCGCAAAGTAGGCCCGGGCGCAGATCAGCGCGTACGCCGCGCGCGGCAGCATGCCCGCCGCGTCCGCCGCCACCAGCGCCGCCGCCCCCCAGCTCCCCCGCGCGTCGAAGCGCGCCGCCGCCAGCACCGCCAGCGCGCTCAGCCCCGCCTGCGCGGCGGCGAATCCGACGAGCGCCGCGTTGGCGCGCCGGAGGCCGGCCGCGTCGGCGACGGCGTGCGAAAAGGCCTCGGCAACGCCGTTGACAGCCATCACGCCGACGTAGGCGGCGTAGAGGCCCAGGGCTAAAGGGGCGCCGCCTCCCTGCCCGTCGGCCCAGCGGGGGCCGTAGGCCAGGCGCAACAGGGCGTAGGCGTACCAGGGGCCGACGGCGGCGGCGAGCAGGCCGACCAGCGAGACGGCGCGCGCGCACGACGACAGGGCGGCGGCGAGCCGGGCGAGGCGTTCCTCCTGCTGCTCCTCTCTTTGTCGCAGTTGCTGTTGTTTGTGGGGGTGCTGGTGGTGGTGGCGTGGTGGCTGCCGTCCGTCCACTGTTGGCGCAGCTGTCGACGACGCGACTGCGCGTCCTCTCCTACGCGCGCCAGGAGGAAGGGGCGACGAGGGCGCCGCCGTCGCCACCGCCCCCTCGTCGGCCGCCGCCGTTGCCGCCCGCCCGCCGTCGTCCTCTCCGTCGCCGTCGCTGCCGCCGCCGCCGATGCCGGCGGCCGCGCGGGAGAAGGCCGCAAACGCGACCTCCTCGAGCGGCTGCAGCACCAGGCGCGCCACCAGGCCCCCCAGGTTGCTCACAAGACCGTAGACGCCCTGCTGCCTTCGCCGCCGCAGCTCGTGGTCGGCCGCTGCGGCGGCCGCTGCCGCCGCCGCCGCTGCTGCTGTTGCCGTCGCCGCAGCCCCCGCCGTCGCCGTCGCCGCCGCCGCCGCCGCAAACGCAGCCGCCGCCGCCCTCGCCTCCCTCGCCGCCACCGCCGCGGCCACACCCACGAGCGCCAGCTTGCTGCCCTCGGCCAGGACCAGCTTCTCCGCCGCCTGCACCGCAAACAGGCCCGACAGCCGCAGCGCCGCGCGGTCCTGGCTGTCCCAGCCAGAGTTGCCTCCGCCGCCGCCCTCGTCGCCGCCGCCACCGCCCCCCGCGCCAAGAAACGCCAAGACCCCCCTCACGCCCCGCGCCAGCGCCGCGCGAGGTTGGAGCCGCCCCCCGCGCGCGAGGCGCCGCGCGTGCGCCGCGTAGCACCCCGCACAAACGAGCGACGCGGCCAGCTGCGCGGCGCCGAACGTGAGGGCGGGCGAGGCGCCGACCCGTCGCAAAAAGGGGAGGAGGATCGCGAGCGGGGACGACGACGACGACGACGACGACGAGGACGACGACGACGACGACGACGACGAGGACGAGGACGACGACGCGCCGCCGCCGCCGCCGCCCAGCACCAGCAGCGCCAGCGTCGCGAGGCACCGCACGACGGCGGCGGCCGACTCGACGCCCGCGCGCAGGCCCAGCTCGAGGCGCGCGGTGGCCGCGACGTGGACGGGCTCGACGGCCAGCTCGACCAAGGCGGCCAGGCCGTGCAGGGCGACGCCCCAGGCGTAGTCGTTTTGGGGGCTGATGCTGCTGCCGCCGGCGCCGCCCGCGCCCGCGCCTGAGCCGCCGCCGCCGCCGCCGCCTCCGCCGCCAAGGGCGACGGCGCAGACGGCCGCCGTGCAGACCAGGCCCAGGGGCACGCACAGCCACGCGACGCCGACGACGCGGTCCGCGACCGTCAGTCTTTGGGGCCTGTTTTTGTCGCTATTTCTGCTGCTGCCGCTGCTGCGTCGGCGGGCCGCCGCCGCCGCCTCCGCCGCTGCTGCGCCGTCGTCTTCCCCTCGGTCGTCGTCGTCGTCGCCGTCGGGGGCGAAGCGGAGGCACCCGCGCCGGAAGCCCTCGCGGCTGAGCGTGAGGATGGCGGTCGTGACCAGGTGGAACTGCACGGACAGGAGCTGTTGGGGTGGTTTTTATGTTTGGAGGGATTGGCGGGTTGGCGTTGGATGAGAGTGGGTTTTGGCCGGCCCCGAACGGCGGCGGACAAAGGACGGGAGCAAAGGCGCCGCGCACGCGCGCGAACCCCCGAGAAATCAGAAGAGAACGCAAGGGGCCTCACCGCGTACGCGTCCGAGCTGAGGCGCCGGGCGATCGCGAGGTTGAGCGAAAAGGTGACGACGCGCGTGGCCAGGTTAGAGCCTGTTTTTCGTGGGTTGTGGTCGGGCGGCGGGTGGGAGGGACGTCGCGGGCGTGAGCAGAGGAGGGGGGCGTCCGGCGGCGTCCGGCGGCGTCCGGCGTTTGGCGTCCGGCGTAACGAAGCAAAACAAACGCACCCAGCACCTTGACAAAGGCCTGTGCCGCGCGGGACGTCATGGTGGTCTGGCCCTCCTCGGGCAGCCGGGCCCTTCACGCCACCCGCGCGCGCCCGTCCCTTGTCTCGATCGGCGCGCGATCGTCGTCACGAGACAGGCGGTTTTGTCCGTGCGTTCGTTCTGGCCCGTGCATGATCTGGTGCGTGTGTTCCGCAATTGGGTGTGGTTGGGTTGTGATGGGCGTTGCGCGGTCGCGGGTCTCATTTGAGGGGAGGGCGCCTGCGGCGCTTCGGCAGGCCCAAAAGCGGCGGGCGAACGACGACCGGCGCCGAGGGAAAAAGAAGGCAACGCCTAGAAAAACGCACGCCGGCAACATCGGAGCTCTTCGTGAAGAAGTAGCATCCTCTCCCTTTCTATTCAAACCCAATTCCGACACGCTACGACGCACATTTCGCCCCAATTCCTTCTCAATTCGCCCTCCCGCCAACAATGACGCGCCTCCTCTTCGTTTTTCTGGCGGCGGCGGCCGCCGCGGCCGAATCGGCGCTCGTCTCGGCGGCAGCGGCAGCTGCGGCGCCCCCGCTTCCCCCTCCTCCTCCTCTCTCCCTCCTACTGCTGGACGTGGCGGCCGTCGCGCCCAAGCCGAGGCCCGCCGACGGACAGGACCCCGCATCCGTGCCCCTGTCCGTGCCGGACCAGGCGGCCTGCGCCTCGTGGTGCAACGCCTTGGGAGGCTGCTCGTCCTGGGCATTTTGCGCCTCGCCCGCGGGCTGCGGCAGCGGGTGCGCCGCCCACCTCGAAACAACTCGCCCCCCCCCCGGCGCCGGCGCCGAGAAAGGCAGCGGCGTCCCGACCGCCTGCAAGGGCGCCGACGCCTGGCCGCACGGGCTGTGCTCCCTGCTCGGGCAAGCAGTCGGCGCCGTCGACGCGACGGCCGCGCCGCCCCTGCCTCCCTTTGCCGCGGCGCCCCCAGACTCGCCCATCCTCGCGGGATTCGTTAGGGGCGACACCCTGCTGCCGCCCGCGTGCGCCGCCGCGGGCGCCCCGTCGGGCGTCTGTGCCGCGTGCGTAGCAACCACCACCGGCTCGCCCGAGCGCCTCGCGGCCTGCCTCAGGTGCGTCTCGGCGCGCGCGGGCGCCGACGCCTACTCCGTGCGCGTCGTGGTCGGGGAGGGGCGCGGCGCGGGCGCAGCGGCCGAGGCCGCGAGCGGATGCGCCACGTGCTGGTCCGCAGCCCTTCTGTCGGCAGCCGACGCCGGTGAAGGCGGCAACGCGCTCGCGCTCGCGTGCGAAAACTGCCTCGCCAACGGCGGCGGCGGCTGCGGCCGCTGCGTGTCCGATGTGCCCGTCGCACTCGGCGCGGGCGGCGACGCTGCGGAGCAGGCGCGCGCGGCCGCCGGGCGCGTGGCCGCCTGCTTCGGCTGCCTCGCTTCGGCGGGAGGGGGAGGAGGGGGAGCAGCCGCCAACGGCGCCCCGCCCGCCTCGTCCGCGCGCGCCCGCGGCTGCGTCGAGTGCGCGTCGTCGCGCGACCCGCCGCGCTGCGTCGCCTGCCTCGACGGCGCCGCGGCCAACTTTTGCGCGGCAACGGAAGAGGGCGGCGAGCAAGTGGCAGAGGCTGCCGACGCGAGCGACGCCGACAGCGGCGGCGCGCCGCGCGGGTGCATCGAGGGGCGCGAGGCGGGCGTGTGCCGCGCGTGCGTCGACGCGGGAGGGGGCGCAGTCGCCGGGGCCTGCTCGGCGGCGGCCGCGCGTTCGCCCTTCAGCCGCGACGTCTCGGGCTGCGCCGCCGCGCAGCCCTCGCGCAGTCGGGCCTGCTACGCGTGCGCGGCCGCGGCCGCGACGGCCGTGGGCGGGTGCGCCGACTGCGCGAGCCTTCTCGGAGACATGGACGAGGGCGGGCCGCCGCCCACTTTGCAGCGCCGCCGCCGCCGCCTGTTCTTGAAGCAGCCGCAGCCGCAGCCGCAGCCGCAGCCGCAGCCGCAGCCGCAGCCGCAGCCCCCGCAGGATCCCGCCGCCGGCCCCTTGCTCGCGCCCGCGGGCGGCCTCGGCTCACCCGCCCTGACGCCCAACGGCACCACCGCCACCTCCGCCGCCCCGCCCCTCGCGGCGAGCGCCTCCCCCGCCCGCGACTGCGCCGCCTGCATGGCCGACCCGGCCCTCGGGGACGACGCCCGCGCCTGGTGCTACGCGTGCGCGGCTCGGCACCGCGGCGACGACGAGGGCGCGCGCGCCGCGCGCGCCGCTTGCTTCGCGTGCCTCCGCCGCCCGCTGGCCGAGCTGGTGGCCGAGGGCGGCGGCGGGGACGGGGGCGGGGGCGCGCGCCGCGGCGGGCGCGGGAACGTGCCTCCCAGCTACGGCGACCTCTGCCGCTGAGGCAAAAGAGTCATGGCCGCGCTTTTTAGACACTGGCGTTTTGGCGTAAATCAATTGGCGTTTTAAACGAATGCGCGCGCTGCTTTGCAACTAGACCTTTGTACAACTTTTTAATACACGTATCTCTCTCACCACAATCGCCGCGAGACGGGCTCCCGGCTGGGCCCTTCGCTCGGCGGCGGCGCCGCCGACGAATAGGAAGAGTAGTGGGCCGCGGAGGTTGGCGCCGTCGCCGCCGCGGCGCGCCCGTCCGCGCCGCCCCCGCCTTGTTCCGCCAAGAGGGCGCGCGCCAGGTGGGCCCCGAGGACCCACCCCTCCCCGCCCACGCGCGCGAGCGTCGAGAAGACGAAGCGAAAGTAGGCGTCGGCCATCTCCCGGGCCAGGGGCGGCGCGCGGCGCAGCAGCAGGCCGGCGCCGGCCGCCGCCGCCTTTTCAGAGACGGCGAGCAGCGCCGAGCAGGTGGCCGCCGCCGCCAGGGCGGCGTGCCTGCCCACCTCGACGAGCGCCGCCCGCATGTCGCACGTCCAGAGGGCCTGCTCGCCGGGCTGGCGCGCGGCCTCGGCCGCGGCCGCGTCCGCGGCGGCGCGGGCGGCGGCGGCGGCCGCGCGGGAGACCGAGGCGTGCAAAGGGGCGAGGACGCCGCGGGCGGCGGCGCGGGCCGCGGGCTCGGCGGCGGCGGCGGCGCGGCGCACGGCCGCGGGCGCGGCGAGGGCACGGCGGCGGTCGCGGACGCGGCGGGCGAGCGGGGGGGAGGGGGAGGAGAGCGACGAGGCGGGGGAGGACGCGTACGAGGGAGGGCCAGAGCCGAATCCGGCCGCGTTGCCACCCGCAGGACGGGCCGCCGCCTCCTCGGTGGCGGAAGCGCCGCCGCCATAGGCCAGCGCCCCGAGCAGCGCGGCGCCCCGGGCGGCGCCCGCGCCCGCCAGCGCCAGGCCCAGCGCCGAGAGCGCCAGCGCCCGGTAGAGCACGGCCAGCGCCAGGGCGGCCGCCCGCGCGGGCACCGCCACGCGCGTCGCCGACACGCTGCCGCCGCTCAGGCCCGCCGCCCTCAGCAGCTCGCGTGCGGCCGCGCCGCCGGCCGCCAGCGTCGCCGCCAGGGCGCCGCGCCCGCGCGCTAGCGCCGAGCCGGCGGCCCAGGTGCCCGTGGCGGCGGAGCCGCGCAGGGCGGAGACGGCCGCGCGCGCCAGCGCCGACGCCAGGTGCAGCAGCAGGCCGCAGAGCACGCCGGCGGCGATGGCGGCGAGCGCGAGCGCGCGGCGCGGGTCGAGGACTACGACGGAGGCGGGATGGGCGGGATGATAGGAGGACGGCGAGGACGACGACCACGACGACGTGCCCGCCAGGGCGCCCCCTCCGCCGTTGCTGTCGCCGCCGCCCGGCGCCGTCATCGCGCCGGCCGGCGGCGGCGCGTGCGCGCGCGCGAGACGAGGGATGAGCTCCGCCCCGATCGCCGCCGCCCCGCGCCGCCCGCGGCCGCCGGCGCCGGCGGCGCCGAGCGCCTCGCGGGCCGCGAGCGCCGACAGCCAGGCCACGCGGGCGGCGGACGCGCCCGCGGAGCACCCGGACGCTGCGGCGTCGCGCGCGGCGGCCGCAAGGCTTTGTCGGGACAGCAGAGCGCGGACGGCCGGCGGCGTCGGCGGGTGGGTCGCTGCCCCTGCCGCTGCTGCTGCTGCTGCTCCCGCTTGCTCTGGCGGTCGGTCGGCGGCCGTCCAGGACGCCGGGGCTGCTGCGCCCAGCCGCGAGGTGGCGGCGGTCGTCGTTGCTGTTAGCGCCATCCCCAGCACGCCGCCGCCGCCGCCGCCGCCGCCGCCGGCCGCCGGCGCCCCCGTCCGAGGAGGGCTCGCCACCGCGGGCGAGGCGGCGCGCTGCGGCGGCGGCGGAGAGGGCGACCGCGACGACGACGACGCCATCGCGGCCATCTGCTGCTGGTGGTGGTGGTGCTGCTGCTGCTGGAGGGCCGATATCATGTGCATGGTCGCCGCCATGGACTGCTGCTGGTGCTGCTGCTGCAGCAAGAGCAGCGCGGACGCCGCAGATTCAAACGAGGGCGGCGGCGGCGGCGGCAAGCCCGACCCCATCTGCTGCTGCTGCAGCTGCTGCTGCTGCTGCCCGCCCGCCGCCGCCGCCGCCGCCGCCGCCGCCAGGATGGCCCCCAGGTCGCCGTACGAGGCCGTGGGCGACGGCTGGTAGCCGCCCGGGTGGTACGACGGCGGGGGGTAGTGGGGGGGAGGCGGGGGCGAGGCGAGCGCGAGGGCGGTGGTGGCGGCGCCTCCGCCTGCGGCGGCGGCGCCGGGCTCATTTGCGGCGGGCGCCGAGGAGGGCGGCGACGCCTGGGGCGGGTAGTAGTGGTAAGGCTGGTGCTGTTGCTGGTACTGGTGCGGCTGCTGCGTGATGACGGGGGAGTCGGCCCCGGGCGGGCCCGCGGGCGGGGCAGAGGGCCACCAGCGCCGCTGCTGTTGTCGAGGCTGCTCGCCGCCGCCGTCGCCCGTCGCTGCCGCCGCCGCCGTCGCCCGTCGCGGCGTCGCGCATGTGGGGAGGCCGGCGCGGCGCTGCTGCCGCCGCTCCTGCTGCTCCACCTCCTCCTCCTCCTCCTCTTCGTCCGGGGGCTCGTCGACGCGCGGGGGCGCGGACTGGCGCAGACTGGCGGACATGCTTTTTCGCGATGCGATTGACAGGCACCTTTTCTTCGACACAAGCAGTTTGTTGGTTTCCCGTTGCGCAGAAAGGCCTTTTTGGTCGTTAAGGAGTTGTGAGGTGCAAGGATGTTAAGACGTTTGTGAGAATTGTGAGCTCGAGAGGGCGAACGGGGGGCGTGCGCGCGCGCGCGCGCTGAAACGGCAAATCGACGCGCGGGCGGCACGACGTCGCGCGGGCCGCCACCATCGCCTCTCACCGTTCGTGTCATCATCGCACCTGATACCGCACCGGTGCAGGCGAACCCCTGCTCAATTACCTGATCCGAACACATCAACGATCGCACCTTGCCCTGCTTCACTCAACCTCGAGCGAGTTGAGAGCGCGCGCGCGCCAAACACACACACACACCCCATTCAGAGAACGCCAAGAACACGCGATGCTGTGCGCGGCGCGCCGCGCGGCGGCAGCGCGTCGATGCAGCACCAGGACCGCGACGGCACTGTTGGTCCGGCTGCAACACACCAGCAGCCCGACCGGCGGGCAGCACCAGCAGCAGGCCGCCGCCGCCGCCGGTGCCGCCGCCGCCCACCGCCGTCGCGCCGCCGCCTCGTCGGCGTCGGTCTCGGGAGCCGCCACCACCACCACCACCACCACCACCCCCCGGGATTGGTCGGACAGGCACCGCATCCTCTTCCTCGGCACGCCTGACGTCGCCGCTGACGTCCTCGACGCCCTCCTGCGCGCCTCGACCGAGCCCGGCGCCGACTTCCGGGTCGTCGGCGTCGTCACGCAGCCGGGCAAGCCCCGCGGCCGTGGCAACCGGGCCGTGCCCTTGCCGTCGCCGGTCGAGGCGGCGGCGGCCGCCGCCCGTCGGAGGTACGAGGAGGCCGGCGGCCCGGCCTCCGGGCTGCCGCCGCCGCCCGTCGTGCTGACGCCGCCCAACGCGCGGGACGCGGCGTTCTATGAGGCCCTGGCGGCGCTGGGGGCGGGGGAGGAAACGGCGGGGGCGGCGGCAGCAGCTGCGGCGGACGGAGGGGCCGAGGCGGACGGGCGGGCGGCGACGGCAGCAACGGAGGCGGCAGCAACCCCGACGGAGGGACCAGGGGGAGGCCGAGGCGGCATCGACCTCGCCGTCACCGCCGCCTACGGCCACATCCTGCCCCAGCGCTTCCTCGACCTCCCCCGCCACGGAACGCTAAACATCCACCCCTCGCTGCTCCCCAAGTACCGCGGGGCCGCGCCCGTGCCGCGCGCCGTCGAGGCCGGCGACGCCGACGCCGCCGCCGTGTCGCTCGCCTTCACTGTCCTCCGGTGCGACGCGGGCCCCGTGCTCGCGTGCCGCCGCGCCGCGCCCCCCGGGACCGACGAGCCTGCTCCGGAGCTCCTCGCGCGGCTGTTCGCCGAGGGCGCGCGCCTTCTTCTCGAGCATCTGCCCGTCGTGTGGGCGGGCGGCGCGGCGGCGGCGGCGACGCCGCAGGACGAGCGCGCGGCGACGCACGCGCCCAAGATGCGCAAGGAGGAGGGCGAGCTCGCGTTCGGCGCCTTGGGGTCGCGCGCGCTGCACAACCGCGTGCGCGCGTTCAGCGGGTGGCCGGGCACCTCGGGCTCGTTCCTGGTGGCGGCGCGGGAGGCGGGCGAAGGGGCGGCCGGCGGCGGCGGCGGCGAGCGGGTGCAGCTCAAGGTCGTGAGGACGGCGCTGCCGGCGCAGGGGGACTGCGAGCGGGCAAGAGGCGCCATCGGCAACGGCGGCGGCAGCGGGCAGAGCGGCGGCGGCGGCACAGAGAGCGGCGGCACAGACAGCGGCGGCGGCATGAAGAACGGCGGCGGCGGCATGGAGAGCGGCGGCGGCGGCGGCGCAGCGCCCCCGTCCCCGCCTGGGGCGCGCGAGGTGGTCTTCTTGGACGGGGGCAAGCGCATGCTGGTGCCGTGCGGGTGGGAGGCGGGGGACGCGGCCTCAAGTACCTCGTGGCTCGAGGTGCTCGAGCTGCAGCCGCCGGGAAAAAAGGCCATGGCGCCGCGCGACGTGAGGAATGGCCTCATCGGAAAAGGGCGCCGCCTTTTCGTCGAGCCCGGGACGGGCTACGCGGGCCCGCCCGGGGGCACGGCGGCCGCTGTGATGCCGCTGCCGCCGGCGGCGGCGAAGGGGGGCAAAGAGGCGGTCGCAGCGGCGCCGGCGCCGCGTGAGGTGAGGACTTGAGAGAGATAACACAACGCGCGCGTGTCAAAAGAGAAGATCGAAGGAGAAGGAAAGGGGAAAAAGCAGAGACCCCGCCCGCCGGCAGCGCCGCACGGTTTCGATCGGACGATCGAGAGAAGTGAAGAAAAAAAGAGTCGACTTTTTGGGGGCGCGCGCGCGCGCGCGCGCGACCGACCGAGCCAACAAAAAAAAAGCAACCGACACTCGGTCCCTCCTGCTCAGAACCCCCCCGCGTCCAGGAACGCGCACACCCCGGCCAGCACCCACCGCGCGGGCGGCTGCCGCCCCGTCTTGAGCTGCGCCACAAACACCTCCTCTCGGAAGCGCGCCTCGGTCACGTAGACCGGGCACTGGTAAACTGTGGCAGCGGCCGCGCCTGTGGCACACCCGCCCGCGCCCGTCTCCCCTGCCTTTTCGGCGGGGACCGCGCGCACCAGGACCACAGGGAGGGGGCAGAAGAGCTCGCGGCGCCGGCACTCGTCGAGGCCGCCGGCGCGGTCGTCCCAGCGCGCGCCCTCGAGCGACAGGCCGTGGACGTAGGCGCCGCCGCCGTCGCGCGGCGGGGCGTCGATCTGCGCCGGCGTCGCGCGGCGCGTCACTTCAGTCAGCAAGGCGGTGCGGTCGAGGGGCCAGTCGTTGCGGCGCGCGGTGGTCTGCAGCACGGCCGTGAGGAAGGCCTGCGGGTTGAACAGGCCGGACAGCCAGACCACCTTTGGGCAGCCCGAGGACGGCTGCTGCGCCGAGCCGCCGCCGCCGGCCTGCCCAAAGCCGCCGGACCCGCCAGACCCTCCTCCGCCGCCGGCCGCCGCCGCCGCCACCTCCTCCCCCCACGCCGCCAGCTGCGCCGCGCGCTGCCCCAGGTCCGACACCCACGAGCCCAGGGGCCGCAGGGACGGGTAGGCCAGCGCGCGCCAGGACGCGGGCACGTGCCCCGAGCACAAGGCGCGGGCGAGGGACTCCATCCCGTCGGTCATCGTCAAGTCTCCGCGCAGACCGAGGGCGAGCTCGGCGAGCGAGCGCCGGATCTCGGCGAGCAGGGCGTTCATGCGCTCGCACTCCTGGACGCAGACCATGGCGTAGGGCGAGACGGGCGGGGCGGCGGGGGGGTCGGCGGCGCGCGCGGCGGCGGCGGCGGGGCCGTCGGGCGAGGCCGGGGCGCCGGGCGGGGCGGGCGACGACGAGGGCGGCGGCGCGGGGGGCGCGGTGGCCTCGGCCAGGTCGGCCGCGCGCGCGCGCAGCTCCTCGAGGTCGAACGGCTGCGGCAGGCGCTCGAGCAGGTCGTCCAGCACCGCGCGCGCGCACTCCTCGACCGTCGGCGGGGCCGCCGCGGCCGCCGCCGCCAGGTCGCCTCCGTCGCCGCCGCCTTTGCCGCCGGCCGCGCCAGAGGGGCTGAGCGCAGCCAGCGCGCCGCAAAAGGCCTCCGCCTCGCGCAGCTTGAACCCGATCTCGGCGTTGGGGTGCAGGCCAAAGGCCGCGGGCGTCTCGGCCGGGAACGACTCGCGGATGTAGGACGCGACGGCCAGGTGCGAGCCCGCCATGGCGGCGGGCGGCGGCGGGAAGCCGGGGCAGAGCTCGTAAGCGCCGCCGCCTCCGCCGCCCGCGCCGCCGCCGCCGCCGCCGCCGCCGCCCGAGCCGTCGAGCAGGCCGTCGTTGAGGAGCTTGGCGAGGTAGGCGTTGGCCAGGCGGCGGTCGGCGTCCTCGACGATGTGACCGCCGTACAGGATCTCGCCGGCCATGTAGCGCAGGTCCTCCCAAGGCACGCCGCCGCCGCCGCCGCCGCCGCCGCCGCCCCCTCCCCCTCCGCCCCCCGCTCCTCCCCCTCCCCCGCCGCGCCCGCCGCGCCCGCCCGCCGCCGCGTCCAGGCACGCCGCCGCCGTCTGCCCCGCGCACAGCAGGTCGCCGGTCGAAAACGGGTACGACATGTTCCACCCGATGCCCGAGCGCGCGCCGGGCAGGTTGCCCACGCCGAATTTTTTGCGCTCGACGAGCGCCGCGTGGAAAAACGAGAGCGCCAGGCACACCGAGCGCAGCTCCGCCGGCCTGGCGCACGCCTCGAACAGCTCGTCCGAGAAGCACGACCACGCGCGCGACAGGTTGCTGCGCAGGCCCTCGGGCGGCTCGTTGGTGAGCTTGACGGACGCCTGCAGCAGCGATAAAGGGAGCGGGCGCTCGAGCGCGGGCGGCGGCTCGGCCGACAGAAAGAGGCGAAAGTCTTTGTGCGCGCCGGACGCCAGCGCGTCGGCGCGCCGCGCCAGCGCGCCCGCCGTCCAGTCGGCCGTCAGGTGCACGTTCTGCAGCAGCACCCACCCCCCAGAGGCGTGCGCGCGCTCGAGGGCGGCCATGGCCACCCCCTCCTGCCCCTGGCCGAGGCTGACGGACGCGTACCGCCCGTTCTCGGACGTCATGCCTCGGCGCGCGGCCAGCGCCTCGACCGAGGCGGCCACGTCGACGCCGGGCGACAGAAACACGAGGATGGGGGTGCCCGCGGCGGCGTCGCGGGTGACGGCGCGCTCGAGGTCGAAGCCGCCGCCGCCTCCCTCGCCGGAAGAAGATGGGGCGGAGGCGAGGGCAGAGGCGGCGGCCGGGGCGCCGCCGTTGCTGGCGCCGTCGCCGTCGGCCGCCGCCGCTGCAGCCGCGCCCGCCGCGTCGGCTGCCGCGCCCGCGCCGCCGCCTGGCTCGGCCCCGCCGGACCCGCCGGCGTACCGCGCCCCGATGGTCGCTGCCACGAAGCGCCGCATGGCCGCCGTGAGGCGGTCCGGGCGCAGCGCGCGGAACAGCAGGAGGCGGTCGCCGCCGGGCAGGCGCCGCCAGTCGCCGGGCGCCGGCTCCTCCTCGGGCCGCTCGCCCTCGCACCACTCTCGCCAGCGCTTGGCGGCCGCGCCGCCGCCCGCGAGGTCGTCGGGGAGCGAGCCGAAGGGCTCGAGCTCGCGGAGGGCCTGCACGGCGGCCCAGGAAGAGTTGGGCAGCCAGTCGCGGCAGGGGTTGGGCGGGGCGCCGCTGTTGGCGGCAGCGGCGGCGCCGCCGCCGCCGCCGCTCCCGCCGGGCGCGGCCGCCGCCGCCGCGCCGCGCAGCAAGAATCGCAGCTTGCTCTCGTCCAGCTCCCCGCGCTGCCGCAGGACCGACATGGCCATCATGGTCGCCACGATCAGCTTGTGGCGCTCGAACAGGCCGCGCGACACGTACCCGTGCGTGGACGCCGTGACGCCCTCGACCAGGCTCGCGACGCGCTGCTCGAGCGCGCCGGCGGGCATGGCGGCCGCGACGCGCGCGAGGGCGGCGGCCATGGCGGCCGACGGCTCGTCGGCCCCGGCGGCCTCGTCCTCGTCCTCGTCGTCGTCGTCGTCCGCGTCCGCGTCTGCGTCCTTGTTGTCCTGCTCCTCCTCCTCCTGCTGGGTCGGCGGGCGGCCCCCGCGGCTGCCGCTGCTGCCGCGGGCCTTGGCGGCGACGACGGCGCTGCTGATGCTGCTGCTGCGGCTGCGCCGGCCGCTGCCGCCGCCCTCCTCCTCGTCGTCGTTCTCGCCGTCGCCCTTGTTCTTCTTGGCGAGTGCAGCCGCCGCCTTTTTCTTGCCGCGGCCACCACCAGCAGGAGCGACGGCAGACGCGACCGCCTCGCCGCCGCCGCCGGTGGCCGCCTCGGCCGCCTCGGCCGCCGCCTCGGCCGCGGCCGCCGCTGCCGCGTCGGCCGCTGCCGCCTCGCGCAGCGGCGCGACGTCGACGCCCGCCGGCCACGCCGCCGCGTCCATGCCCTGCCCCATGGCCTTGACGAACGCGGCCATCGAGTAGTGGTACACGCGGTCGAGCGCGTGCAAGCCGTCGAACAAAAAGTAGAGCAGCGCGCCGCGCGCGGCTGCGGGACGGTAGGCCTCGCGCGCGTCGGCGATGCGCTTCTCCGCCTTGCGCGCCGCCGCCGCCTTTTCCGCCACCACGCCGGCCGCCCGCTTGGTCTCCTCCAGCGCCTCGACCAGCGCCGCGTCCTCGAGCACGTCCCCGCGCGCCTCCGCCAGCCGCGCCAGGAGCTGGTCCTCCAGGCTCCGCAGCGACAGGGTGAATCCGGCGAGCTGGCGCCCCAGAGCGCGCTGCCGCCGCTGCAGGTCGGGCCGCTCGCGCCCGACCACCCGCGCCAAGAGCTGGTCCTCTAATCCGCGCTCCGTGACGCAAAAGTCGACGACGGCGCACTGCGCCTGGACCTCGGGCCTGTAGTTGGGGCGGGCCAGGCGCGTCTGGAGGTACAGGCGGAAGCCCGGGTGCACGGGCACCTCGGCGCCGCCCGCGCGCAGGAAGCACTGGCCGCCGCCGGGCGCGGCTGCCGCGCCGCTGGCCGCGCCGCCGGCCGCCGCGCCGCCGCCGCCGCCTGCGCCGCCGCCCGCGCCGGCCCGCCCGCCGCGCCGCACGAACGCCTTGCCCAGGATCGGGTCCAGCGCCGCGTCGAGCTCCTGCGGCAGGTTCTCCAGCAGCACCGGGCTCCCCTCCTCGACCGCGCGCAGCAGGCGCTCGAGGTAGCGCGGCTGCCCCTGTTGAAGGACGACGAGGCCGTTGGCCGCCTCGCGCCGGCAGACCCACCGCGCCCCCTGCAACTGGGGGTCGACGAGCAGCGGCCAGCGCGCCGTGGCGCACACGACGGCACCGTTCTCGACGGAGAGCGGGTCGACGGGCAGGCCCTCGGCCGCCCAGCGCGCGCGCTCGGCGTCGTCGCAGAGAAGGTCCAGCGGCGCCGCGCCCGAGAGCGGCAGGCCGCGCGCGCGGAGGTCGGGCGCCCAGCGCGCCTCGACCAGCAGGCGGCGGTAGGGCGCGGTGAAGGCGCCCGAGTAGGAGACGAAGGCGGCGGCGAGCAGGGCGTCGCCGATCTGCGCGAGTTGCGTGTTTTTGTTGTGTGTGGTTTGGTCCGTTGGCGTTTTTGGCGGGCGAGGAAGAGGCGAGAGGGAGGGACTGAGCTGTCGTTTGACGTTTGGCGTCGTTTGTCGTTTGCCCGCCGCAGGGGCAGCGCGCGCAAAAAGCAAAAAGCAAAAAGCCCCCCCCCCCCCAACAGAAAAAGAACTCACCAGCGTCCCCTCGCGCGCCTCCAGCCGCCCGATCTCCGCCGTCCACCGCGCGTTCTCCCCCGCCAGGCCCGTCACCAGCCGGTCCGCCAACCCCGCCTTGCGCGCGGTGCGGCCGGCCTGCGCCGCCGCCGCGTTCCTGTCCTCGGTCGCGCGCGCCAGCGAGGCCTCGAGCGCCGCCACGCGCTCCTGCAGCTCGCGCACGCGCGCCCGGATGCCGCCCAGCTTTTTGGTGGCGGTCTCGAGCCGCCGGTTGGCGTCCGCGAGGGCCGCGCGCTTGGGCGCGACCACCTGGTAGAGGCGGTGGTAGCGGCAAATGTTCACCACCCAGTCGCAAAGACCTGCGGCCGCCGCGCTCTTCGAGCGGACCGCCGCCGCCGTGAAGGACGCGGGGGCGGGGCGGATGTAGCCGGCCTCGACGGTCTCGACCGCAGCGGTCGGCACGTTGTCCCGGTCAAAGGTGGTGAGCTGCCGCAGGAAGGCGTCGACGTTGCCCATGTATTTTTTGCCGGCCGCCCAAGACAGGTCGCGGGGCGCCTTTCCTCCGGGCGAGGTCAGCACCATGCAGGCGGCGACCACCTGCACGACCTCTTGCGCGGGCGAGCCGAACGACTTGAGCTCGCCCAGGGAGGCCTTGTCGAGGGAGTTGAGCGCCGCCTCGGCCGCCGCGATCACGGGCTCGGCGGCCGCGAGGTCGCGCGCGCACTCGCCCTGCGTGCGCGCGACCTCGCCCTGCAGCAGCGCGGCGCCCTCCTCGTCGCCGCGCGACGCGGCGACGGCCTCGTCGACGGTGGCGCGCTCGCGGCCGATCGACGCGATCAGCACGTCGGTCGCGGCCTTCTTCTCCGCGACGACCGCCATCTCGGCCTCGAGCGCCGCCTTGAGGTCGGCCACCTGCGCCGCGGCCGCCGCGATCTTGGCCACGCCGCCCTCGAGCCGCAGGCGCGCCGAGGAGAGCTCGCCGCGCTTGCGCTCCAGTAAAAGGCGGTAGAGGGCGATCAGGCCGAGGTAGGATTTGGGCGTCACCCACACCTGCCGCTTGGTCGTGGCGCAGAACTGCCGCCCCGCCTCCTCGACGGCCGCGTGGGCGCGCGCCATGGCCGCGGCCACGGCGTCCCGCATGGCGGGCGCGTCGTCGCCGGCGCCGGGGACGCCGGCGAGGAAGCGGCGCGCGACGGAGACCAGGGCTTGCGGCGGCCACCCCTGCAGCCAGTCGACCGTGGTGCAGGACACCAGGGCGGGGAAGCGGCGCGCGCGGGCGCGCAGGCGCTCGCCCACGGGGGACATGCAGAGGACGACGCGCAGGTTCTGCCGCGCCTTTTCGAGAAAGTGCGACCAGCAGTTGGCGGGCGAGTCGAGCGCGCCGGACGCCTTGACCTCGGCGCGCACGGCCGCGCACGCGGCGTCGCGGTCCTCCTGCTGGGCAAACAGGTCGGGCGTGTACCCTCCAGCGAGCAGGTCGTTGACGTAGACCAAGAAGGCCTCGTTGGAGACCTGGGCGTCCGCGAGCAGCAGCACCGTCGGCACCCCTTTCCCTCCCGCCCGAAGGTAGAGCGCCAGCAGCGCGGCGCGGAAGTCCGCGACGCCGTAGGACGCGGACGCGGCCACCTGGCTCACCTCGTAGCCGCACGCGCCCGCGGCCAGGCACGCGAGGGACTGCTTGCCGCTGCCGCCCACGCCCACGAGCAGCACGTGCCCGCGCGGCTGAGACAGCACGCGGGCGACTCGGGCCACGTGCCCCGCGGCCTGGCGGAAGAGGACGAGGTCAATGGCCGCGCCGCCGCCCGACTCGTTGTACTCGGCGAGGCGGTCCTCCAGGGCGCGGCGGAGGGCACGGGCCGAGGGGACCTCGCGGTAGGCGCCGAGGGACGCGGGGCCGTCGCCGCCGCCGGCGCCGCCGCCGGGGGCGTCGGCGGCCGCGGCCGAGGAGGAGGACGCGGCGGCGGCCGCGGCTGCTGCTGCTGCCGCTGCAGCTGTGGCAGCAGCAGGGTCGCCGCCGTCAGGCCCAGCAGGCGCAGCGGCGGTGGTTCCGTCGCCGATGGGGGCGACGAGGACCGGGGCGTCCGTGTACGACGAGGGCACAAAGCTCGCGAAGAGCAGCTGCTGGTCGGCCTCCTCCTCCTTGTCGTCCTGGTCGGCGCCGCCGCCCGCCAGAGCCGCCGCCCCCCTGCCGCCGCCGCCGCTCGCGCCGCCGCCGCCGCGCGCGAGGCTGCCGCTGCCCGCCAGCACGGCCGCCGCCCCGCCCAGGCCGGCAAAGTGCCGCCCCACCACCCCCTGCAGCAGGCCGTCGTACCGGAGCGCGTCCGCGTCCGTCATCAGGCGGTCGCGGAACACGCGCTCGCACTCGTGCGCCCACAGGCGCGCCGCGGCCAGCGGCCCCGCCGCCGGCGACGAGAAGGCGCCGCCCGGCGCCATTCGGCACAGGCCGCCCGCGATCACGGCCGAGAGCTCGCGCATGCTGAACTGGTAGTGGAACCGCACGGCCGACGGCAGGAAGGTCGCCGCGACCAGCCGGTGCAGCTCGACGGCCGCGTCCACCAGCCGCGGCGCCAGCGCGAGCAGCTCGCGCGGGAAAGAGGCGCCGCCGCCGAATCCGCCGCCGCCGCCCAATCCGCCGCCGCCGCCAAACGACGCCAGGTGCCCCTGCAGCACCTGCCCGTACACCGCCCGCGCCACGTCCGCGCCCGGCATGCCCACGGCCAGGCAGCAGAATTGCCGCTGCATGCGCGGCGTCACCGTGAAGCTTCCCGCGGACGGGTTCATCGCCGCCGCCAGCTGGCAGCCCTGCACGTCCCTGAAGGCCACGCCTCCGCCGCCGCCGCCGCCGCCGCCGCCGCCGCCCTTGCCGCCGCCGAGGTCGTACCACCCCCCGTAGTCGACGAACTGGCGCGCGAGCTCCACGGCCGGCTGCGTGTCGTACTTGTCGACCAGCGGCATGTTGAGGTCGTCGACGAAGTAGACCAGCCGCCGCGAGCCGCCGCCGGGCGGGCCGTAGCGGCTGCCCGAGCGGCGCTCGAGCGGCGCCTCGAGCAGCGCCTGCATGGCGCGCGCGTCGCACAGCGAGGACGGCGCGAGGGGCGCGGCGAGGACGCTGTCCGGGTCGAAGGCGCGCAGGACGGAGGAGAGGATGGCGGTCTTGCCGGTGCCGGTGCCGCCGACGAGCATGGGGTAGTGGCTGTGTTTTGTTCATATTTTTGGTGTTTTTGGTGTTTTGTTTTTTTGGTGTTTTGTTTTTTTGGGGGGGGGAAGGGGCGGGGCGCCGAGGAAGAGAGAGAGAGAGCGACGCAGCGCTTGGTGAGGATTTCCTCGTCTTTTTCGGCATCAGCCTCTCTCACAACAGCAGCAACAACGAGAGCAACAACAAGAAAAAAACTCACCCGTGCGCCACCAGGCCCTCGGCCAGCCAGCTCAGCCGCGCCGTCTCGGCCGTCGGCACAAACAGGCGCCCGCGCGCGGCCTCGGCGGCCGAGTAGGCAAACGCGGGGACGCGGTCGGCCCACGGCACCATCGCGAAGGTGGCCTCGTCCACGCGGTAGTCGAAGACCGTGGCGCCGTCCTCGCCCGCGGCGACGCGCGGGGGATAGGCGACGGCGCGCCACTCGGCCGCCCACCAGCGCGAGAAGGCGAGGCGGTGGCCGCCGGCCGCGGGGCCGCGGTCGGCCGGAAGCGCGCCGCCGAAGGCCCAGACGCACGCAAAGACGAAGAGGGCCTCGACGAGCTGAGGGCGGCGGTCGGCGGGGCAGGCGGCGAGGGCCGCGGCGTGCGTCATGGGCGGCGGGCCGCCCGGCCGGCAGCCGCCGGCAGCCGCTGCCGCCGCCGTGGCCGCCGCCGCGGCGGCGGCCGCCGCCGCCGCGCCCGCGCCCGCGCCACCGCCCCCGGCGCCGCCCCCGCCCGCCGCCGCCGTTGCCGTGCCCGTGCCCAGCGGCCTCGGCAGCAGCAGGGTCTCGAGGATGCGGCACAGCGTCTGCACCTCCGCGATCGCGGGCACGGGCACCAGCGTCTGGTACGCGCGCCGGCAGTGCGCGAGCGACGGGTCGACGTAGGTTTGAAAGAGCGCCGACAGCTGCGCTTTCACCTCAGCGGCGGCGGCGGCGGTCAGCTGGCCGCACGAGGCCGACGCGGACGAGGAGGACGAGGAGGGCGCGGCCAGGGAGGCGGGCACGAGGGCGGAGGCAGAGGCTCCCGGGGCGGCGAGGTCCGCGCCGGGAGCGGCGGAGGAAGAAGGAGGCGCCGCGCCGCCTGACGTCGACGCCGCAGCTGCAGCTGCCGCCGCCGCCGCGGCCGCCGCCGGCGAGCACAGCGGCAGCCCCTCGACCCACGACTCGGCCGCCGGCCTCCACCCCACGTCCCCCTCGTTGACGTAGATCACCCCCCCCCGAGAAACCGTCGCGGGCGAGCAGTGGTTCATGTGGTCGATCTCGAGCACAAGGCGCATCGTCGACTTTAACGGGAGCCGCTCGCTCGACGCCAGCGTGAGGACCTTGTTGTCGTCCATGACGGTGTTCATCGACTCGATCCACTCGGCGTCCACGTCGCCGTCGAGGAGGATCCACTGGTGCGGGGGCGGGGTTGGGTTGAAGGCCATGTCGCGGAAGATGGTGGAGATGATGCCTTCGCGCCACTCGCGCGTCTGGTTTTGTTTTGGTTTTTGGTTTTCGGCAGCGGGCGGGAGCGTCTCTTTTTGGTTTTTTTTCGATGGGTCACTTGTCCTTCTTTCCCCCCGCGCCAAAAAAACAACACCACCCAGAACCAAGGCCACAAAAGCACTCACCTGCGGGTGCAGGTACCCGTACAGCTCGTCGCGCGTCACCGCCTTTGGGTTGACCGCCCGCCACACCGTCCGCTCGCCCGCCAGGCCCTGCGCGGCCGCCAGCGCGCGCCAGACCGCGCTCTTGCCGCTGCCCGCGGGCCCGAGCACAAAGACCGACCACCGCACCGTCAGCAGCTCGCGCAGCTGCGCCACTTTCAGCGCGAACCCGGGATCCGCGCGGTAGCCCAGCTGCGAGGCCGCGCGACGCACGTGCGACTCGAAGGGCAGGTCGACGGCGGGGGGGACCAGCGCGAGAGTCCGCGGGAAGAGGTCCTCGAGCAGGCCGAGGAAGACCGCGCTGTCGTCGCGCTGCAGCTTGCCCGCGTTGAAGTCGCGCAGCGCGCGCAGCAGCACGCGGTCCTCCGACCAGCCGGGCGGGGCGCTGCGTTTCATGCTGCCCGCCACGTACAGCGTGGTCTTGATGGCGCGCAGCTTCCAGTCGTAGTGCCGCGCTTTTGAGAGCAGGTCGTCGCACAGGCGGTAAAGTATGACAAATCGGCGCGAGAGGGCCTTGGAGGCCTGGAATCCTTCCGCCATGAGCATGACCTCGCAGATGAGGGCCAGGTCGGGCGCGACCATCGAGACCGGGCGGAAGAGGGCCTTGAGGGACTCGGGGAGCTCGGCGCGGCCGGGGTAGCCCGGGTTCATCGTGATGAAGGCCATGCACGACGGCACAAGGACCGATGAGTCATCGCCGCCGCCGGCGCAGGCCGCGGCGGATCCGGCGCCGCCGCCGCCCGCTCCGCCCCCTCCGCCGCCGCCCCCTCGCCCCCCCCCGCCCCCTCCACCGTCCCCGAAGGACACCCGCCCCCTCTTGGCCCTCAGCGCGTCCAGCACGCACTTGTACTGCGCGCCGCACACGCTCAGCACCTCCACGCGGATGCGGTTGAACTCGTCAAAGCAGCCCCACGCGCCCGTGGCGGCCAGCCCCCTGTAGACCTGCGCCATGGCGCGGTGGTCGAGCTGGTCGCTGCAGTTGAAGACGTAGCAGGGGACGCCCAAGGCGCGGGCGAGGTCCTTGGTCGTCTCGGTCTTGCCTGTTGGGGTTTGTTTGTTTGTTTTGTTGTGTTTTTTATGTTTGTTTTTTTGGTTTTGGGTTTGGTTTTTTTTGTTTGGCGTGTTTTGTTTTCCCGAGGGAGCGGGAGCGGGAGCGGGAGCCACACTCGTTTTATTTTTGTTGTGGTGTTTGTGAGCTCGTTGTTTTTTGGGGGGCGAGTGCGAGAGCGAATGCGATGACGCCATGAGGAGGACCACGCGGGCACGGAGGGACAAAGGAGCGGCGCCCTCTTGTTCCGCCATGGCGCTCTCGCTCGCGCTCTCTCTCTCTCTTGTCTCTCACCCGTGCCGGCGGGGCCCGCGGGCGCGCCGCCCAGGACCAGGCGCTGCGCCTGCGTGAGCGTGATGTAGCACCGGTCCGTCAGGGGCGTGATGCACAGGCAGCCGCAGTTGCCGATGTACTCGTAGCTGTAGGGGATGTCGGCGTCGCAGATCGAGACCACGGCCGGGCGCGGGGAAGGGGAAGCGGCGGCGGCTGCAGCAGCCGTCGTCGCGCCGCCGCTCCCTCCGCCCACGGCGGCGAGCGCGGCCGCGGCGGCGGCGCCCGCGGCGACGGCCTCGCCCGGCGCGTAGCGCATCTGCGACTGCCACTGGAAGCACCCGACCGAGTCGCACCGCTCGTTCACCAGCCGCTGCACCACGTCGCGCGCGTGCACGTCGATCGTGCACATGGTGACGAGCTTCTTGCGCTCGCCAGAGGACAGCTCGCGCGAGGAGGAGGAGGAGGACGAGGCGGCGGCGGCGGCGGCGGCGGCGGGCGCGGCGGGCGCGGCGAGCGCGAGGGCGCGGGCCGCGACGGACGCGCCGCCCGCCCCCCCACCAGAGGCGCCGTTGCCGGGAGCGGCGGCAGAGCCAGAGGCGGCGGCCACAGCCAGCGATCCCGCGCCGGAAGCCGCCGCCGCCGCAGCGGCGGCCGAGGCGCCGCCGCCGCCGCCGCCGCCGCCGCCGCCGCCGCCGCCGCCGCCGCCGCCGCCGCCGCCGCCGCCCGACCCACCACCACCACCACCGACACCACCGCCCCCATTGATCACGTCGATGAGCGCCGCCAGCTGCCGCTGCTGCGCCGCGAGCACCAGCCGCATGGCCTCGTCCTGCCCCTCCTCGAGCGACGCGAACGCCTCGTCCACCTCGGCCGTGAAGAAGGTGCGGCTCACGACGGCGCATGCCTGCGCCGGCGTCCGGAGGACCCACATCGCGCGGCCGGCGGGCGCGTCGTCGTAGCTGGCGGCGGCGCGGCCGAGCGCGGCGCGCACGCCGGAGCGCATGGCGCCCACCACGCCCTGCAGCCAGGCCTCGGCGGGCCCGTCGCAGGGGCAGCCTTCGGCCGCGTCGGCAAAGGGGACGAACTCGCCCTCGCCGGAGAACATGCCGACGGCGACCTTGCTGGTGCCTCCGGCGCTGCTGCTGCTGCTGCCGTTGTTGTTGTTGCCGCTGCCGCCGCTGTTGCCGCCGCCCGAACGGCCGCCGCCGCCGCCAGCAGCGGGGAGCTGCAGCTGCTGCTGCCGCTGCCGCACGACCGCCGGGTCGTCCTCGTCCCCGCGCCACGCCAGCCGGTGCAGGTTGTCGAAGATCTTGGGCAGGTGCCGCGTCGCCGCCGCCCGCGGGTTGGACCCCTTGGAGAGGATGTCGAGCAGGTCCGCCGGCGCCACGAAATAGAAGCGCGGGAAAGCGGCCCTTTTCGTCTCGAGGTACGACGCCAGCGACTTTTCGATCCCCTCGAGCGCCGCGAGCTGCGCCCCCAGCCGCTCCGCCCGGCCCTCGACGCCCGCGCACGCGTCCAGGGCGCCCGGCATGTCGGGGGCCGCGCGCATGAAGTCCTGGTAGTCGGCGGACACGGCGTCGAAGCGCCGCGCGTCGGTCGGCAGCTGCACCCGGATGTCCGCCGCCGCCGCCGACGCCGACCCACCACCATTTCCCGCCGACCCACCACCCCCGGCGCCGGACCCACCAGCAAAGATGGCGTCCAGGGCCTGCCAGCGCCGCTGCACGCTCAGCCAGGCCGCCAGCACGCCGTCCACGGCGGACAGCCGCCGCTGCCAGCCCGAGACGGCGTCGCCGTAGGCGGGGTTCAGCTGGACGTAGCGCTGCGCCGCCAGCCCCTGGAGCACGACGGCGTCCGACTCGAGGGCGTCGTTGATGGCCTGGTCGACGACGAGGACGGGGACGGCGCCGGCGCAGACGCCTGCGGCCGCTGCCGCGGCGCCGGCGCCGCCGTCCGCCGCCGCCGCCGCCGCCGCCGCCGCCGCCGCTGCGCCGCCCGATGCAGCGGCCGCGCCGCAAAACACAAACTGCAGCCGCAGGCCCGCCCACGCGTCCTCCACCTTGCGCAGCGCCTTCTCGATCGCCTGCTCGGCCTGCGCCCGCTCGATCACCTCGGAGCACGCCTCGGCGTGACGGTGGAGGCCGAGTGCCAGCAGGTCGCCCAGGCAGAAGCGGGGGTCGGTGACGGGGGGCGGCGGCGGCGGCGGCGGCGGAAGCGCGCCGCCCGCGCCCGCCCCCCCCCCTCCTCCGGCGCCGCCTCCCCCCCCAGCCGACAGCCGCGCCAGCGCCCGCCAGTGCTGCTCGCGCACGGCCGGGTGCCGCAGCTCCGCCACCAGCGGCAGCGACGCCCGTACCGCGCGCAGGCTCGCCTCGAGGGCGCGGCAGGCGGGCGAGGCGCGCGCGGACCGCGGCAGTGCCTTGACCTCCCCCGCCATCTTTCGCGCCTCGTCGGAGAGCGCGTCCGTGTCGACGCGCGCCCAGGGCGTGCGGCGCCAGGCCTCGAGCGTGCGCAGGCAGGCGCCCGCGCAGTCCCACAGGGCCTTCAGGGCGGAGAGCTCCTCGAGGCAGCGCTGCAAGGGGGCGCAGGGGGGCGCGGCGAGGCCGAGCAGCTCGCGCTCGGCGCGAACGGCGGCCGCCTCGCGCGTGAGGGCGGCGAGGGACGTCGTCGTCGTCGTCGTCGTCGCCGTCGTCGTCGCTGCTGCTGCTGCCGAGGCTGTCGCCGCCGTGCTGCCGTCGTCGCCGCCGCCGCCGATGCCGCCCTCGTCGTCGTCGCCGGCGCGCAGGGCGTCGAGCAGGGCGTAGGCCGGGGCGAGGTGCTCCGGGCGCAGCTCGACGGCGGGGGCCTGCTGCTTGGCTGCCGCGGCGGCGGCTGCGGCGGACGACGGGGGGGCGGCGGCGGGCGCGCCCGCCGCCCCTGCGTCGGCGTCGGCCGTTGCCGTCGCCGTCGCCGCCGCCTTGGCCTGGCCGGCCCCGGTGGCGGGGTCGGGCACGCCAAACGGCGCCGAGCTCGCAAACCACTGCCAGTACGCGTCCGCCCGCTCTGCGAACGCGTCCGCTCGCCGCCGCACCTCCACGGCCTCGGCCTGCACGAGCGGCGCGAGCGCCTCGGCGCGCCCGGCCGCCGCCGCCGCCATCGCCTCCCAACGCGGCTCGAGCTCGGCCAGCCTGCGCGCCACGGCCTCCGCCGGGGGGGCGCCCTGCTCCCTCAGCAGAGTCGCGGTCGCGCGCATGGGCGCGAAGCTGGCGCGCGCGGCGGCGTCGCGGCGGCGCGCGTCGCGCAGGGCGGCGAGGGTGCCGTGCAGGGCGCGGCGGCGCGCCGCCTCGCGGCGGCCAGCAAGGCGGGCCTCGCGCGCGCGCTCGACGGCGGCGGCCACCGCGGCGGCGCGCTCCCTCTGGCGCTGCCGCTCCTGCTGCTCCTGCTTGGAGCCGCCGCTGGCGGCCGACGAGGCGTCGTCCAAGGCGGAGGAGGTGCGGCGGCCGGGGGGAGTGGCGGCGGCGGCGGCAAGAGGCGGGGGCCTGGCCGCGTCAAAGCTCGCGCCCGCCTCGGCCCCCGCGCGCGCATCGTCGGCCTCGTCCTCCTGCGCCTCGCGCTCCGCCTCGCGCGCCCTATGCAGGAGCAGCTGCTGCTGGCGCTGCTCCTCGGCCTCGGCGGCGGCGCCCGCGCCGGCGGCGGCGGCTGGCGAGGACGAAGCGGCGGCGGCGGGCTTGTTGTCACCGCCGCTCCCGCCGCCGACGCCGCCGCCGCCCGCCTCGGCCTCGCCCGGGTGCCGCTCCGCCATCGCCGCCTCGCACCCGTCCATGAACGCGTGCAGCTCCCGCGTCGACGCCGCCAGGCGCCCCTGCAGGTGCGCCACGAAGGCCGCCGCCACCCTCCCCGCCGCCCGCGCCAGGGCCGCGCGCGCGGGGCGCGCGTCCACGCGGATCCAGCCGCAGGCGACCGAGGCCGGCAGCGCGCGGCACTCTCGCTCGAGCGCGCGCCAGCGGCGGATCTCCGCCTCGAAGCGCGCGAGCGGCGGGTCCGCCCCGTCCGCCGGCTTGGAGGGAGAGAGACCGCCGCCGTGGCCCGCCTCGACCGAGGGCGGCCAGACGTCGTCGCCCGCGCCGCGGCCTCCGCCCGCCGCGCCGCCGCCGCCTCCCGCCGCCGCCGCCGCCGCCGCCGCCTCTGCGGCGAGAAAGTCCGACAGCGTCTTTTCCGGGCAGGCGGCGAGCAGGCCGGCGCGCGCGGCGTACCGCGCGCGCGCGCCCAGGGCGCGGGCCTCAGCGGCGGCGGCGGCCTCGGTGACGCGGGCGACCGCGTCGAGGACGGCGGGGTCCTCGGCGACCTCGACGGCGTAGCCGCCGTTGCCGCTCGACCCCGCCGCCGACGCAGACGCCGCCGACGCCGACCCCTCGACGCCCGCGCCGCCGACAAAGCCGCTGCCGTCCGTCCCCGCCAAAGCGCCGTCGTAGCCGCCCGCGCTGTCGCCGCCCTCCGGGCCCTTGGCGGCGCTAAGGGGCGCGTCGGCGTCCACGCGCGAGACCTGGGACGCCATGGACAGAAGGGTGGCGAGCCAGCCGCGCACGAGGCCGCGCACGGTGCCGCCGTCCTCGTCCCCGGCGGCGGCGGCGCCCTCGTCGCCGCGCGCCGGCGACGACGGCGGCGCGAGCTCGGGCTTGAAGACCAGGTCGGCGCCGCACGCGCCGAGCACCACCTCGAGAAACGGCTGGCCGGACTCGGCGGCGCCCGCGCCCGCGCCCGAGCGGCCGTGCGCGTGGCGGCGGCGGCGGCCGCGCTGCCCGGGCAGCAGCGGCAGCAGCGCGTCGCTGTCGCCGCCGGCCGCCGCGTTGCTTGCGTCGTCGGCGCCGCCGGCCAGGGCGTCGTCCCCCTCGCCGTCGCGGCCGCCGTCCGAGTCGCCGTCCTCGTCGTCGTCGTTGTCCGAGTCCGAGTCCGAGTCGGGAGCGGCGGCGTCGCCGGCGTTGCTGCCGGCCACGAGGGACAGGGCGTCGTCGACGCTGGCGCGATCTGCTCCCCCGCGGGCCGCCCCTCCGGCGCCGGCGGCCGCCGCGCCGTCGGGGGCGCCGCCGCCGCCTCCTCCTTGCATCGCCAGCAGCAGCGCGCCGGCCGCGGAGACGACGCCCGACACCAGGCCGTCGACGACCACGTCGGACACGTGCATGCGGTAGGCGCGCCAGGCGCCGGCGGGAACCAGGGAGGCGTCGCCGCCGTTGGCCGCCGCGGCCGCAGCGGCGGCGGCGGCGGCACCCATGCCGCGGCCGCCGCCGCCCGGCGCCCCAGGGCCCGACGCGGCCGCCGCCGCCGGCCCCGCCACCCGCAGCAGCCTGGCCGTCGCGGCCAGCGCGCGGGCCACCTCGCTCCCGGCCTCACGCGCCCGCGCCTCGCGGCACGCCGCCGCGGCCGCCGAGGCCTCGGCCAGCTCGGCGTAAGAGTAGACGCGGCCGGGCGCCACGCCGACGCAGCCGGGGGCGGGCGCGCAAGGTGCAGGGGCCGAGGCGGCGGCGGGCGCCGAGGCGCGGCCGTCGCCGCCCGCGCCGCCCGCACCGACAGCGGCTCCGGCAGGACCGTCGGCACCGGACGGCCCCCCGGCGGCGCCCTGCGCCAGCAACGAGGCCGCGGACGCCGCCGGGTCGGCGGGACTAGAGCCGCCGCCGCCGCCGCCAGCGCCAGCGCCGCCTCCCCGGGCAACTAGCGGCGCCCCCTGCAGCGCGCGGAGGGCCGCGCCCGCGCGCGCGAGGTTCTCGTGCATGCCGGCCACGAGGCCGTCGACCTCAAAGGCCTGCGCGGTCACCTGCTGCGTGTAGCGGTCCAGGGCCGCGGGCGACGAGCGCCACGTCAGCGCCGTCGACGCGCCCGCCTCCTCGGCGCCGGCGCCGTCGGCCTCCCCCTCGGCCTCGCCGCCGCAGTCCTCGGCGGCGCCCTCCCCGCCGCCGCCGCCGCCGCCGCCGCCGGGCGCCGCGAGCGCCCGCTGCAGGCATCGCACCAGCCCGTCCAGCTTGGCCGCCACCAGCGGCCGCTCCACGGGCGCGAGCGCCCGCTGGCAGCGGTTGTGGAGGCCGGCGACCAGGTCCAGAGCGCGCGCCTGCGCGCGCAGGCCCTCCGAGCGGCGGCGGGCGGCGGCGGCGCGCGACGGCAGGTCGACGCCCATGGCCGCAAAGGCGCGCGCCTCGCGCAGCAGGAGGTCGAGGTCCGGGGGGAAGTTGGAGGCCAGGGGCACGAACGCGGTCGCAGAGGAGGAGGAGGGGGGGGGCGCCGCCGAGGCCGACGCGGCGGCGCTGCCATCGGCGGCCGAGGCGGCGGCTGTCTCAACGGCGACGGCGACGACAGCGGCCGGCGCCAGCAGCGGCTGCCCGTGCAAGCCCCACGCGGCCGCTTCGGCCTCGGCGCGCCATCCGGCGACGACCTCGGCCTCGTAGGCGCGCAGCTGCGCGACGAGCGCGTCGTGCAGGCGCTGCGCGCGCTCGGACGGGCAGCATGCGGAGGAAGCAGGGGAGGAGGATGAGGACGGCGCGCGGGCGCCAGGCCCCGCGCCGCCGCCGCCGGCCGACCCCGCCGCCGGCCGCGCCCGCAGCAGCAGCACGTCGGCTTTCATCCCGACGTCCCCGGCCGCCGCCGCGGCGGCCTCGGCCGCGGCGGCCGCCCCGGCCCAGGGCGCCGACGCCTCGAGCGCGCGCAGGCGCGCCATCGGCTCGGTCGCGCGCGCCAGCAAGGCCCGCGACCACGCGACGGCGCCCGAGCGCGGCGCCGAGCCCCGCCCGCCGACGGGGCGGCGGCGGTGCGCGTCGAACAGCTCGGCCACGGCCTCGAGGTCGGCGCAGCAGCGCTCGAGCACCCCGGCGCGCGCGGCGCGCAGCCGCGCGGCCACGGCCTCGCGGTCGGACAGCGGCTCAAGCGCGTCGAACAGCCGCAGCGCGGCGGGAACCGTGGCGGCGCCCGCAAAGGCGCGGTCGACGACGGTGGCGAGGCGGCTCTCCGCCGCGCGCACGCGCTCGCCGAAGCGCGCGATGTCGGCGTCGAAGGCGGACGCGGACGCGGCGCACGGCGAGCCGTCGACGTCCAGCGGGTCGTAGGGGAGGCGGCGCAGGCGCTCGGCGGCGGCGGCCACCCCCGCGCTGAGCGCCCGGGCGGCGGCGGTGTGCTGCCGGCCGCGCGCGCCGCCGAGGTCGATGCGCTCGAGGCGCCCGCAGAGGGCGGCCGAGGCGGACAGGGCGTCGGCGAGGGCCGCGTAGCGGTCGGCGTGGGCCCGGAGGCGCCCGCCGCCAAAGACGGCGTCGGCCGGGGCGCGCCAGCAGGCGACGGCGTCGCAGCCGTCGTCGGCGTCGGCGGCGGCGGCGGGGGCGGCGCCCTTGGCCGGCGCGTCGGCGCCGCCCTCGCGCCCCTCCCCCTCCTCCTCGCCCTCGCCGCGCCGCTCCGGGATCGTCCCGACCCGCCCGCGCGAGGGCGACCCGGGCGACCCGGCCCCGCGGCGCCGCCCCTCGCCGCCCCCGCCCATGCCCGCCGCCACGCGCGCCTCGGCGCGGCACCGGGCGTAGGCCCGCCTGAGCGCGAGCAGCGCGCCGGCCGCCGCGCGGAGCCGATCGGCGGCCTCGGCCGGCTCGGCGGACGCCAGCAGCTCGCGCCCGCCCGCCGTGGGCAGCATCGAGGCGCGCACCTGCTCGATCAGGGCGTTGGCGCACAGCCGCAGAAAGGGCTCGAGCCGGCGCGCACGGCGCCAGGCGGCGGCGTGCCGCCAGCTCAGCGACGCGGCGTGCAGCAGCGGGCGGAGCGCGGCCGCGAGCGCCCGCGGCTCCAGTGCGCCCGGGTCGGCGCACAGCGACTTGAGCAGGCGCGCGCGCAGGGGCTCGAGCAGGCGCGACGTCTCCCGCGCGTCGGCCAGGGCCGCGGCCGCGTCGGCGCAGAGCGCCGAGAGCGTGCGCGCGCGGGCGCTGCCGGCGGCCTCGAGTGCGGCGGCGACGCGGCGCGCGGCGGGCGAGGAGAGCTGGTCTGTCAGCGCGCGCAGGGCGGCGGTGCGGTCGCGCCAGTAGTCCAGCTCCGCCAAAGGGCCCGGGTAGGAGCGCTGCACGCGCGGGTGCTCGGGCCGGTGGCAGTGCTGCATGTGCTGGGCGCCGGCGGCGGCGTTTCGGGAGGCCGCCGGCGGCCTGTCGCCGGCCGGCGGCGGAGCGGCGGCGTCGTCGCTGCCGTCGGCGCCGGCGTCTGCGTCGGCGCCGTCGCCGTCGTCGTCGCCGCCGTCGTCCTCGTCGTTGGCGCCGTCGGCGCCCGGCGGGAGGGGCGTGACGACGACGTCCGCGGGCGGGGGGTTGAACAGCTCGCGGCGCACCTCGACCTGCCAGGCGCGCACGGCGTCCTCGAGGTGGCGCAAGGCCGACGCCGGCAGCGGCGGCGGCTGCTGCAGGGTCGGCGGCGGCGAGTCGAGCAGGGACGGCGCGTCGGCAGCGGCGGCGCCGCTGCCGCCCGCGCGGCGGCGGCCGGCCGCGGGCGACGTCGGCGCGGCCGCCGCCGCCGCCGCCGCCGCCGCCGGCACGCGCGGCACGGGCAGCACCGCCTGCCCCTTGGCCGCGGCCGCGGCGATGTCGACCTGCGTCGCGAACCTGCGCGCACGCGCGAGCAGGTCCGCGGCCACGGCCTGGGGGCACTCGAACCCGGCCGCGGGCAGCGGCGGCGGCACGTTGGCGTTGGCGTTGGCGGCGTGGGCGGAAGAGGCCGGCGGCGGCGCGGCGGCGGAGCGCGCCGCCGCCGCCGCTGCGCCCTCGAGCACGGGCACGATGACGCCCGCGGCCAGGCGCCGCAGCGCCTCGAGCGTCTGGTCCAGTGGCAGGTCCCCGTGGATCACCTGCGCGCGCAGCGCCGCCGCCGTGGACAGGGCGCCCGGGCGCGCCTTGAGAAAGTAGGCCGTGCGGCGGCGCGGCGGCGGCGGCAGCTGGCCGGCGGCGGCGGCGGCCGCCGAGGAGCGGGAGGCGGGCGCGGGTGGGGCGCCGGCCGCGGGCGCCGACGACGCGCACGACGCCGGCGGCACGCCGCCCGTGGCGGCGATGTCGCGCCCGTCCGGGTAGATGAGCAGGCGCTTGGTCGCCGGGTTGTCCAGGAAGTCGAGGATGGCGCGCCTGTTTGTTTGGAAAGGGGGTTGAGGGAGGGAGCAAAGTTGTGTGAGACGATCGAACGAAAGGCAGAAAACGAAACAGCGAGCCGAAAATAGCGCGGCGACGGCGAAAGAGCGAAAAACGCACCTGCCGGGCTCGTCGGCGATCAGCTTGGCGAACGCCTCCTCGCGCACGCGCAGCGACGAGCACACGCGCGCGCGGATCCACTCGAGGCGCTCGTCGCGGGCGTCCTCAATGGCCGACGTGGCGGACGGGCCGTCCGGCCCGCCGGAATCCTCCTCCATCCCCGCGCTCTCCTCCTCCTTGTGTTTTTTTTTTGGCCTCGTTCTAGGCGATTCGAAAGCGCGGCCCCGTGTCTCGTCGGCGACGACAGCCGCAAAAGGTTGCTTGTTGGGCGCGGGAGAGGGGTTGCAAGGGCCCCGGCTTGGCACGTCGTTCGCTTGTGACGGTACGGTCGGTCCGCGACGTGCGCGGTTGGATGATCGCGTGCAAAGGGGGGGGGCGATCATAAGAAGAGAGGAGGAGGGGGGGGCAAAATTGGGCGAGAGAGCGACAGAGAGAGAGAGAGGCTTGGCCGCAAAGAAGCCCGCGCGGACGACGCCCCCACCAAAACGAGCAAAAAAGGAGACGGGCCCGCCCCCGCCCGTCCGGCCGCGCCTCACTGTTTCAGCATCAACTATGTCATCATCAATCGCTACCTCAGCGGCGGCAGCAGCCGGCCCCCGGCCGTCACCCCCAGCGCCGCCGCCGCCCGCCGCACCACCTCGCTCGCCGCCGCCGTGCCGGCCTCGGCCAACGCCTCCTGCGCCTCGCAGTCGCGCCGGCTCGCGCGCGCGAGCGCCGCCGCCGCCGCGCCGCACGGCCCGTCCCGCCCCGCCCCGCCCCCGTTTGCTCCTCCCTCTGAATCAGCCGCCGCCGCCGCCCGACTTGCGCTCCTCTGGAGCCCTTCCCCCACGGCCGGCGGCACGAGCGCCGGGGGCAGCCGCAGGTCCTGCCGCAGCGACAGCGGCGTCACGCTCGTCCAGCCCAGGCGCACGGCCCACGTGTCGCACCAGTCGCTGTCGTCGTGCCGCAGGCCGCCCGCGGACGAGCGGAAGACGCGGCGGCAGCCTCCCGCAGACCCCGGCGGAGCCGCCGCCGCCGCGCCGTTCTGCTGCTGCTGGCGCAGGCGCCCCTCCTCCTCCGCCGCGCCGCTTTGCCGCTGGTGCGCGCGCGGGTGCTGGCGCGGGCCCTGCTCCTCCTCCCCCTTCTCCTCCCGCGGCAGCTCCCGGTAGGCGGGAAAGATGCACCCGGTCCCCTGGTGGCACAGCGCCACGCCGCCGCACCCGCCCGCCGCCATGGCCTGCGGAAAGTTCACGTTGAGCACCAGGCCCTGCCGCAGCGCCCAGGCCGCCGCGGCGGCCGTGCCCGTCCCGCCCGTCCCGCCCTCCCCCGACTGCCCGTCCCCGTCGCGCAGGACCGACAGCGCCGCCAGCACCACCGCCGCCGCCGCGCGCGCCGCGCCCGCGAACGAAGCCTCTGCCCTGGCGCCGTGGTCGTCGAGCGACAGCGCCAGCGACGGGACGCCCTTTGCGGCGCCCTCCCTCGCCGCGCCGACCGTGCCCGAGTAGATGACGTGCAGGCCGCAGTTGTCGCCGCGGTTGATGCCGGAGACGACCAGGTCGAAGCGCGCCGCGGCGGCGGCCTCGGCCCCGGCCTGAAGCGGCGGGGGGTCGGGGTCGCCTGTTGTCGCCGTCGTCCTCGCCGTCGTCGCCGGCTGCTGCTGCGCCGCCGCCCCGAAAAACAAACTTGAGTTGAGCGCGAGCATCACCGCGTCGGCCGGGGTGCCTCCAATGGCGTATGCGCTCACGGCGCCATCGACAGCTCGCGGGATCGCCGCCATGTCTCGCGAGAGGGTGATTGCGTGCGACTGCGCCGACCGCTCGCCGTCGGGCGCGCACACGAAAACGTCGGCGGCGAGGGAAGCGAGCGCCCGGACGAGGGCGCGCAGGCCCGGCGCGTCGATGCCGTCGTCGTTGCTGACGAGGATGCGCGGGCGCCGTGGGGCCGCCATGGGTTGTGTGCGAGGGTGGGATTGCCGTCTCTCTCTTCCTGCGCGCGGTGATGCTTCGTGCGCAGGATTTTCTGGCGATTCGCCGCTCCCTCTGTTTTGTGGGGGTGTTTCTTCTTTGCGATCGCCCGCGCGCGCGTACAAAGCTGGTGTTGCGTTGGTCGCGTATGTGATGGTACACACAGAGCTGCAGTGCGAGCCTCGAGTGAGCACGTTCTCTGCGGGAGCTACCGATTCGAGCCAAAATCGAAAACGCGGGACGCCAACGTCGACGCCGACGCCCGCCGAGTGCGCCGCCGCCTGTCGCCCTCTCGACGTGCCGCCACCGCCTCCCCCTCACGCAGCCGCCGCCCCCGCCATCTGAAAGGCGTGCCGCACCTCGCGCCACTCGCGCCCGTGCGCGTCGCGCCAGGCGCGCGCGTGCCGGCCCCCGAGCGCCTCGCCGTCGTGCCGCGCCGCCGCCGACGCGCCCTCGGCCCAGGCGCCGCCGTTGCCGCCGCCGCCGGTGTCGTCGCCGTCCCGGCCGCCGCCCGCTCCTCCTCGTCCTCCTCCTCTTGCCGCTGCTTCCCCCTCCCCCTCCTCCCCCGGCGACCGCCACACCAGGTACCGCTCCCTCAGCTCCGCCCGCCCGTCGCGCCGCACGGCCACGACCGTCTGCGAGCGCGTGCCGTACAGCGGGGCGCCGGGCGCCAGGCGGCAAGCGGGCACAAACACCGACGACAGCGCTGCCTCGACGCGCCTAGGCACGCCCGTCCGCGGAAGGCGGGCGTCGCCGGCGGCCAGCGCGCGCGCGTCGCCCAGGACGCGCCCGAAGAGGGCGTCCCAGGGGACCTGGTAGTCGGGGCCGGCGATCGGCGGGGGATTTGTGGCGGCTGTTGCTCCCGGGGGCTCAGAGGATTTGGCGTCGAGCGAGGCGGCAACGGCGGCAGCGGCGGCGGCGGTCCGTGCCTCGTCGCCGCCCGCTCCTGCTGCTGCTGGTGGTGCTGCTGCTGCTCCCGCGGCAGTCGCCGCCGCCGCTTCCGGCGCGAGCCCCAAGACCTCGCGCAGCTGCCGCACAGCGCGGCGCACCTTCGGCCAGCGCTGAATGAGGCCGTTGGACACGCCGTAGACGCCGGGGGGCAGCGCGCGCGGCAAGGGCACATCCTCCCCGCCCTCGTCCGCGCTGGCGGCGCCGTCGTCCTCGTCCTCCTCCTCCTCCTCCTCCCCGCTGCCGACCGCGGTGGCGCCACCGTCTTCCTCCTCCTCCTCGCCGCCGTCCGAGCTGGCGCCGCCGTCGTCGTCCTCCGCCACGCGCCGCCGCCGCCGCCGGTCGCGCGCGCGCTGCTCCTCCGCGCGGTTGCTGTAGTAGGCGACGGCGCTCGGCGCGGCGGGCGGCGGCGGCGGCGGCGGGCCCTTGTCCTCCCCCCGCCGCTGTTGCGCGGAGGGCTCGTCCTCCCCCTGCCGCCGCGCGGCCGACAGGTCCCCCACGATCAGGTTGAAGCCCGTGTAGCGGCCGGCGGCGCCCGCGAGCGCCGACAGGTAGTCCAGAGGCAGGGGGGGCGGAGCTAGGGGCGGCGGCTGCTCCTGCGCCGCTGGCGCTGCCGTTGCGCCCGGCGCGGGCGTTGCCGGCGGCGGCGGCGGCGGCGGCGGTGCCTGCTGCTTCCCCCGCTTGGCCGCCCCTTGCGGCTGCAGGATCGACGGCCACACCCCCCGCAAAAAGTCGGTCGTCAGGGCGCCGCGCGAGGGCGCGTCGGTCGTCAGGACGAGCGAGTCGCTCCTGTCGAACGAGCAGGGCGGGGCGGGCGGCGGCGCAGGGTCGGCGCCGCCGCCGCCGCCGCCGCCGCCGCCGAAGCCCCGCCGCGCCGCCTGCTGCAGCTCTTGCCGCCCCTCCCCCTCCCCGCCGCCGCGCGCCGCCGCCGTTGCCGCCGCCGCCGCCGCCGCCGGCCCGATCGGCTCGCGAAAGTTGGTCAGCAGCGCAAAGCGGCCGGAGCGCGGGCAGACGCCGAGCCAAGTGCCGCCGCGGGCGGCGTCGCGCCCGGCCAGCACGCCGGGCGCGCCGGGCCAGACGTGGGCGGGCTCGGTGGGGCGCGGGAAGAACTCGTCGCGGTTGAAGGCGATGAGGAGGACGAGGTGGGGGTGGGCGTCGTAGAGGAGGAGGGCGGTGCACATCTTTTTCCGCGCCGTTGGTTCTTTTTTGGGGGGTGGGGGGGGGGGGGGGGGGGGGGGAGGGGGGCGGGGGGGGGGGGGGGGGGGGGGGGGCACGACGGGGGGGGGGGGGGGGAGCCCGGGCGCCGCCGCACCCCAGGTGTGTGGGTGGGGGGGGCGC
>Ga0105053_10001341_pt1 | contig 39438 bp, 30 predicted proteins | sample BON01_FD_78093 | JGI IMG/M metagenome (GOLD analysis project Ga0105053, IMG submission 78093) | Freshwater microbial communities from Lake Bonney liftoff mats and glacier meltwater in Antarctica - BON-01 | ecosystem: Environmental > Aquatic > Freshwater > Ice > Glacier meltwater | place: Lake... | reverse complement strand
AGGTTGAAAACGGATGGAATCATATTGACAAACAAAGGTATCTTTGAGTGCTAATTTTACTTTTAAAATGGGTGGCAATACAATGGTGTCAATGTATAAGATATTACATCCATTGTTTGACGTAACTAATAGTTCGACTATTTTTCGCCCACCATTTTCTAACTTCAATGTATCAAATTGTTTACCCGATGATCGTTCTGTTCTGCTTCTTATGCTATCAAAAACAGTCCAAACAAATTTTAAATTTGGGGCATTAAAGTGACTTCTTTTATCATAATATTTTTTATTTGCTATGGCGCTATCTGCATAGCTCTTTGCAATATCGGCAAAAACAACAATTTTTCCGCAAGGCAAATATTGATAAAATCTGTCTGCAAAAGGCCTAGGCTTTACAACAACACTTACCCCTCTGATTGATACTCCATTATCTGGACAATTATTATCCTTGGCAATTACAGTAAAGTTATACGGCAAAGTGGATACATCACTATCGGTTGGGGTCCAGCAAAAGCGTCCTCTTTGCAGCCTTTCAGCAGTGTCTACTAATTTAAAAGTAGCACCCCTAATTCCTTTATTCCATGAAATTTTTACACTGTCAGGCGGAGGAGTTATTGCTGGTGGGGGAGGCACTACCTGCCTATCTCTAGTGAAATATGTTTCGCAAATGGTGCTACCAGCACAAACATTTAATACAAAATTAGAATCTATAGTTGGCGGATTATTAAGCCCGCAGTTTTTTGCAATTACTTGCATATCTCTTCTTGTTACGCCAATTTTTTTATACTTTCCAGTAGAATCTTTTCTCCATTCGTTCATTTGCACTACAATTATACCCACCCATGGACAGCTACCACCTGGTGTAAAAATAATGTCTCCATTTACTTCATCTAAGAAAAACCCGATTGGTGGGTCAGCTTGGGGCACCGCTGTGCCAGAGGTTGCACCAAATAAGAAATATACTGGCACTGGTAATGTAGGGCTAAGTGGTGATGTGTAACTGACCTGAGAGCCCCCTACCTGGAAAGCGGGCGCCATTTCATAGCTGATAGAGTCGCCATCTTCGTCTATGGCGCCATTATTAAATCTATAGGGTTGATTGCAGCAAGCAATACCAATTGGATCATTTGATAGTTTTGGTGAATTATTGCAAGTAGCAGCACAAGCATTTATATCTATAGAAGTGTTAAATGATTGTTGTTGTTGGCCTGTGGTGATAATTGCAGAGCGAACATATAAATCTACGTTTACTTTAAAGTTACAACAGCCTGCTTTCATTGCCGCTCTGAGGTCCAGTGTGCCTTCAAAAGTGTGTTTTTCTATGCCATAAGGATAGGTGCCGTTACAGGGTTGTGCACATCTGCTTTTTTCTGTTCGACAAACAGGTGTAATGTCAATAATGCCAGTTCTTACCATTAATAAATTTGGCATGGGGCAGCCTTGAGCGCTCGTAACTTTTAAACTTGTGGGGGCTGTTCCAGAGGAGTTGCAATCCTCATTGGTGCCACATTTTGGAGTTTGACCTAGTACATAACAGCCGTTACAATCTCTATAAAAATTAACAATTACTTTAAAAATACTGTCTTTAACGCAGGTATATGTTATGTCACTTCCTATAATATGATCTGCCCTACTTATTAGGTTTAGTAATAGAGCGCAAATAACAAGTATAGTTTTTTTCATTTAAATCTAAATTGGTTAAATACAAAACGTATTAAAAGACTCATACGTTGTATTAGGAAACAAAAATAGTTTAAAATAGTTAAATTGCAAAAAAATATTTATATCTTTGCGATCTATAAACGGGGTGCCCAAACACAATTGGCTGAGATTATACCCGATAACCAGAACAAGGTAATGCTTGCGGTGGTAATTTATTTGCATATTATTTGCATTTTCAGCCAATTGTGTTTTTTGTATCTCAACGAAAAAAACAATATTCAAAATGAAAAAAATAATTTTATTTCTTACAATCATGGCGCTCAGTATTTATGTTTCAGCCCAAGTTAGGATTCAAGGCAAGGTAATCAACTCTTCAGAAAAAGGGCTAACAGATGCTTCTATCATTGCGGAATGGGCAGATAGTACAGGAAACAAAAAAAGTTATGGTATACAAAAAAATGATGGCAGTTATGAAATCCTGACCAATTTGCCATGCACATTGACTATCGAAAAAGAAGGTTACCTGAAAATGAATACAATTATTTATTCACAAAATTTTCGCATTTTTATCTTAAAAGAAATAGATAGTGGTGTTACTGATTATGAGCCTTTGACACTTGCAGGTATCAGAAAAAGTGCAGCACAATTGAGCATAACTGTGCTAAATTCGAAAGAGATAAATTTACGGAACGGGGTTACAGAGATTCCAAATTTACTCTATTTGCAACCAAGTATCACAACTACAAGCGATGCCGGAAATAATATTGGTTATGCAGGTATCAGAATAAGAGGAACAGATGCCACTAGAATAAATGTTACCATGAATGGAGTGCCACTGAATGATGCAGAATCACAAGGGGTTTGGTGGGTAAATATGCCGGCATTGAGTCAAGGTTTAAACTCAATCCAGATTTCTAGAGGAATTGGAAGTTCTGCAAATGGAGCCGGTGCGTTTGGCGGAAATGTGAGTTTAGAAACGGCAGACCCTGCAAATACACCTAGTCAAATTGAAGCAGCTTTTGCAAGTTTTGGTAGTTTAAGAACTTCTGTAAACTATAATCAACGTGTTAAAAATTTAGGAATTGGCATCGGTTTTTCTAATGTTCAGTCTGATGGTTATATTGAAAGAGCTACCAGTAATCTTCAATCAAAAAATTTAACTTTAGCCTATTATATGCCTAATAGTCGATTAAAATTTGTTTATTTTGACGGAGCAGAAAAAACTGATCAAGCTTGGTATGGGCTTTCAATTGATTCATTAAAAACGAACAGAAGGTATAATAAAGCGGGTGAATATTTGGATAAAAATGGAAATATTGCATATTATAGAAATCAAACAGATAATTATAGCCAAAAACACTATCAATTATTTTATGACAAATCATTATTGTTAAAAAATAATGGTTCATTGCTTTTTTCAGGAGGTTTGCATTATACAAAAGGGCAGGGATTTTATGAAGAATTTAGAGAAAAGGAATATTTGGCTAACTATGCAATTGCAGACACAAATAGCACCAATTTGGTTAGGCAATTGTGGTTGGTAAATGATTTTTATGGTGCAGTGTATACGCTCAAATATTTTAAAAATAACCATAGCGTTGTTTTTGGAGGGAATACTAATTTTTATATGGGCAATCATTTTGGTAAAATTATTAGTGCAGATAAAGGTCAAAATATTAATTTTGAGCAGCGCTATTATGATAACGATGCGGTAAAAAAAGAACTTAATCATTTTTTAAAATACAATTATGAATATCGAACTATGAACACCAAACATGATTTTTCTATTGACTTTCAATTGCGTGGTGTTGATTATAAAGCAAGGGGTGTAAATGATAATCAGAACAATATAAATATAGACAATCAATTTTTGTTCTTTAATCCAAAAATTGGGTACACTCGCTTAACAAAACAACAAGATCTAAATACACAGCAGTTTTCAATTTTTGCAGGGATGGCAAGCAGAGAGCCCTCGCGAGGCGATTTATTGAGTTCTTTAAATATTGTTAAACCTGAGCAAATGTTTAATGGAGAGTTTGGCTATGCTATAGGTTATGATAAATGGGGCATAGTTGCTAATTATTTTATGATGTATTATCAAAATCAATTGGTTTTGACCGGAGAGATAGATAATGTGGGTGCAAGTAAACGTGCAAATGTGTCTAAAAGTTATAGAACGGGTTTAGAGTTAATTGGTAAATATCAAATGAATGATCAGTTCTCTTTAAATGGTAATCTAACGCTTATGACAAGCAGAATTGCAGCATGGCAAGAAACGATTTATGATTATGAGGCAGGCAAGGATAGTCAAATAAGTTACAAAAATACTCAAATAGCTTTTACCCCAAACATTATTTATGGTATTACAGCGAATTATAAGATTCTAAAAAATACTGCAATTGTAGTGCAAAATAAATTAGTGGGTCGTCAATTTTTAGACAATACTTCAAGCTTTAATAAAAAAATACCCGCTTTTTACACTTTAGATTTAATACTTAATCATGAAATTAATTATCAACACAAAAAAGGGTTTTCTTTTCCGATTTCTATAAGTATTTTTTTAAATAATATTACCAATCACACCTACTTTAATAATGGGTGGGCCTATAATTATTTGTCAAATGATAGCTATCAATCAGACATAGGCGTATATCCGCAAGCTGGTTTTAATGGAGGATTAAAAATAGGAATTGCCTTTTAAATAAAATATACTATTTTTTATTTATAGGTTTAGCCGTTTTGCTAGTTCTAGGTTTTGCAATTAATTCAGCTATTTTAGCATTTAGCTCATCTCCATGCAAGTTTTTTGCTGCAATATTTCCATCTTTATCTATTAAAAATGTAGCTGGAATACCCGAAACACCATAGGCTTTTGCTCCTGCATTGCTCCAATATTTTAAATCGCTGATGTGCAGCCAATCTAGCCCACTGCTCTTAATTGTATTTGCCCAACTGTTGCTATCTCTATCAAGCGAAACACCTAAAATTGCAAATGCTTGCCCTTTATATTTTGCATTGATATCTTTTAATTCTGGCATCACCCTCATACAAGGGCCGCACCAAGATGCCCAAAAATCTATCAGCACCACTTTCCCTTTTAATGAGGATAATGTTAGTATTTTACCCTCTGGGGTTTTTTGTGAAATATCTGCAGCAGGGTAGCCAATGGCGGTGCCCCTTTCTTGCGCTGCCCACTCTTTTAATATTTCTGTATAAACTGAATTTTTTTGATAAAGGGCACATTTGTCATACCCCTTTACAATTGCATCATAATCTGGATTTTGTAATAAATATTTTAGTGCAAAATAGGGTGCAAATGATGGCTCACCTTTTAACATTTCTGCAACAATGGCCTCGTGCATTTCTTTTTGTGTAGCAATCATTTCAACTTTTGCATTTTCAATTTGTTGGGGAGTAGAAATAGTTGGATCATAACCCATAGCTTGCATTTGCAGGGTTTTAAGCTTGTAATTATATCCACTATTGATTTCTATTAATGATTTTATTTGCAAAGCGGTGGAAATATTAGTGCCGGATATTTGAAAGTTGAGCCCTTCTTCCATAGCTTTTACGTTAAGTTTCATTTTGCTTTTATTGTTAATGGCCGTTGGAAATCCTTGTTTTTCACCAAATTGAAAATAACATATTTTTTCTTCACTTATAATAGCATTCATTCTAAAATTTCCAGCTCCGTCCGTTCTTGCGCTGTCTATAAAAATAACATTTTCTGGGGTGTATTCTAATAATACAATAAGGTTATTTGGCATATCCTGCAAGTTGCCTTCAATCACAAATCCATTTTTATTATAATTAATTGTATCTGCATCATTTATAAAATTAGGACTACTAAAAAGGCTGGCATACATTTTTTTGTATTTTAATGTGCTGCTATCGTGCGTGCAGCTTGCAAGTATTAATAAAAATACTAAGCCAAAATAAGGGATATATTTTTTCATTTTATTTAAGTTTTTTGATAATTTCTGTATTTACAATTTTTGGATCTGCTTTACCTTTAGAGGCTTTCATAACCTCGCCTACAAACAAGCCCAATAGGTTGGTTTTTCCTGCTTTATATTCTATTACTTTTTCGGGGTATAGGTTTAGCACATTGTCTACTAGTTCGCCTATAAAACCCTCATCTTTATTTTGTATAACATTTAGCCTTGTAGCAATTTCTAATGGTGAATCTTTTGAAACCGCCATTTCTGGAAAAACAGTTTGAGCAGCGGCAGTATTGCTGATTTTTTCTTCTGCAACAAGGTCTATTAATTCTGCCATTCTTTTGGCATCAATATTAAATTGATTAATATGTATTGCTTTTTCATTTAAGAAGTTTTTTACAACACCTAAAACCCAATTGGCAGCTGCTTTATATTGTTTGGTATGCTCTGTTATTGCTAAAAAATAGTTGGACAGTTGTTTGTCTTCACTCAATACAAGGCTGTCTTGTTTTGGCAATTCCATTTTTTCTTGCATCAATGTTTCTAGTTCCCGCGGCAACATTGGCATGATAGCTTTAATACTTTCTTGCCATGCCTTGTCTACTATAAAAGGAGGCAAGTCAGGTTCTGGAAAATAGCGATAATCTTTTACCAATTCTTTGGCACGCATGCTAAAAGTGCTTCCATCCAAAGGGTTAAAACCACGGGTTTCGCTTTCAAAAAATTGGCCTGCTTCTATCATTGTTACTTGTCTCTGATATTCAAATGAGATAGCACGTTTTACATTACTCATAGAATTCATATTTTTTACTTCAACCTTTGTGCCAAAAATATTGCTGCCAAACGGTCTTATAGAAACATTTGCATCGCAACGCAAGCTGCCTTCTTCCATATTGCCATCACAAATATCTAAATGACGAACGAGCTTTCTAACTTCTGATATAAATAAGTATGCCTCTTCGGGTGTTCTAATTGCTGGCTCAGTAACTATTTCTACCAAAGGCATTCCAGCCCTATTGTAATCTATTAGTGAGTCCTCTAAATCTTGGTCGTGCATACTTTTTCCGCTATCTTCTTCTATGTGAATTCTGATTAAAGGAATTTTAATATTTTCATTTTGTGCTGTATTTATTTCTACAAAACCTGCTGTGCAAATAGGTGTTTTATCTTGTGTTATTTGGTAGCCTTTTGGCAAATCTGCATAAAAATAATTTTTTCTGGCGTATTGGTTTTCCTCTGTTATTGTGCATTTTAGAGCCAATCCAAGCATAATGGCATGTTCTATTACTTTTTTGTTTTGAACAGGCAATGTTCCGGGATGCCCGAGGCTAATAGCGCTAACTTGTGTATTGGGCAAAGCACCAAAGGTGGTTTCATCACTGCAAAATGCTTTAGACGCAGTTTGCAATTGTGCATGTATTTCTAAACCCACTACCAATTCATATTTTTGCTCCTGACTCATTCTTTTCTAAAAAAATATTAGGCAAAAATACTAATATTTTGCTTATTTACTTAATCATTAGGTAAAATTACTTGATTTTTACAATTCTTAGAAAATAAAAATCTGTGAATTATAGCTGTACCCGCCAAAAACACCAAATCCATTCTTAATATTGTTCCAAGTGGGGGTGGGCTCTGCAAAGGGGTCGTTTTCATTTAGTCTTGCTATTGAGGTGCTTCGCAAATAATTAAAAGCATTTTTGCCACATCTTTTTATAATTAGTTTATAGTGCAATAGTGGCTTTGGTTCCCTAAAAACCCCTATTCCCTTTAATGTTAAATTAATGGTTTTAAAAGTTTGCGCATCGGCATTTTCTGTGACAAAAATAATGTTTTCGCCATTATTTAAAACAGTAATATCATTATAAATATCTCTGCTTTCGATACTGCTTATATATCCATATTTTTCTGCATTTGCGGTAAAGGAGTCAAATATATTTGTAAATTCCAAGTAGTAAAAATCTTTGCCATTACCCTCATCTTTTAAGGTTAGTGTAATATTTTTTGAGAAACTAATAGAATACTTTTTAGAAAACTGATCGCTAAATTCAAAACTAGATTCTACAATGGTCTGCACATCTTTTATATCAGCACTCCCTGGCATTGGCAAATATTCACTAGCAGTTAATGTAGGGTATCCTGGATAATAAGTTCTTAATTCATAGAAAGATCCAGGGGTTGGGTTAGGAAAAAAAGGATTTCTATATGGCTGAGCATAACCATTATTTGGGTTGGTTTTATAATTTGGGTCATAATAAAGAGAATCAAATAAAATGCCATCTTTAAAAATAAGGGCATAAGCATTTGGATTGCTCAATGATCTGAAAGCTGCATTGTCTAGTGGAGACAAGCTTCTGCTAAAACTCATTTGGAAAGCAGCAGAATCGGAGAAAATGCAATTAGAAACCAGTTTACTGTCGTGCTTGGGGAAGTCTTCAACTTTTTGAATTTTTGAACACGAAATCATCACAATAATAATTAATAAGTGATAGTGAAAATATTTTTTATTCATAATATTAAAATTTAAAACCTAAATTGATGCTAGGTAAAATAGGAAAAAGTCCAACCCTAAAAATCTGTTTATTGCCTTGATTATCTGTTTGAATTCTATAGTAGAATGGGTTAATACGACTGTAAGTGTTGTAGATGCTAATATTAAGATCTATAATGCCCCAATTTTTTTTATAATGCTTAGTGAAACTTAAATCCAATCTGTGGTAATCTGCAAATCTAAAATTATTTCGGCCATTATATGATAATGCAGTTTGGGGATTTCCAAAAAATTGCCTGTCTGGGTCGTCTGCCATAGGGTATGCTCCTGTAGGCAATGTAGTAGCATTGCCGGTTCTAAATACCCAAACTAATCCATAAGTATATTTTTTACTTTCCTCATAATTTAGCACCAAAGAAAAATCGTGTCTGCTGTCATATTTATAATAAAATGTTTGATTATTGTTAATCCCAGGCACATTTCTGGTAGTATAGCTTAGCGTGTATCCTACCCAGCCTGTAAATTCTCCTAATCTTTTTTGAAAAAGCACCTCTGCGCCATAAGCCCATCCTTTGCCTTGCAATACTTTGCTTTCCCATCCATTAAGTGAGTTAAGGTAAGAGGCTCCATCTTTATACTCTATAATATTTTGCATTTTTTTATAGTAGCCTTCTACGGTCAGTTCAAACATTCTGCTCAAGTTTTTTACAAAACCCAATGCTACTTGGTCAGCATTCATTGGTTTAATATTTTTTGTGGCTGGCACCCATAAATCATTTGGCAAACCAATGGTATTGTTGGCCAATAAATGAATATTTTGCCGCATTCTTGCATAAGAGCCTTTAATTGAAAGACTTTTGTTTACCATATATCTTGAGGCAATACGTGGTTGTGGACTAAAAAAAGATTTGCCCTTATAGTTGTAATAATTAAAATGTAAGCCATAATTAAATTTCCATTTATCACTAAAATCTAGGTCATCTTCTATGTAGGCTGATAATTCTATGCTAGCCACTTTAGTATCGCCTATTGTTGTATCTATAGTTCTTTCACCTGTTTTTTCGAATAATATGCTTGTTGCACCAGGGATAAATTGGTGGAGAATAGCCAATCCTCCAATTTTTATATTGTGCTTGTTTTTTGAAATTTCAAGGTCAGATTTGAAATTAATATCTCTGATGCTGCTTAAAAAAGAAAAGCCATTTTTATTGGTAATTGCACCAGTATCTGTTTCTTCGCCTGCAAAAGAGCTTGCATAGTTGTTGAATCTATATTTGGTGTATGATAACTGGGTGTTTAAAAATGCATTGTTGCCTAAAATTTTGTTCCAACGCAAAGCTAAAAGCTGATTGCCCCATTTTTGCCCCTCGTCACTTTCGTTTTTTATTAAATATCCATTGTATAAGTAACTGTAAGGTTTTTGCTTGCTGTAATATTTGTCTTCTCCCCCGTAATAACTTAGGTAGAGTCTGTTTTTTTTATTTAAGGTATAATTAATTTTGCCATTTAGGTCATAAAAGAAGTAGCCAGTTGTGGTTCTTCTTCCTTGTGGTTGAACGCTATTAATAAGCCCCCCATAAAGTGCATCTATGTAAGTTCTTCTTCCAGTAATCATAAAAGAAGCTTTATTTTTTAGTATCGGCCCTTCTATTAATAGTTTACTTGCCAATGCGCCTATGCTGCCTTCAATACCTAGTTTTTGCATATTTCCATCCTTCATCGTTATATCTACAATACTGCTCAATCTGCCACCAAATCTAGCTGGAAATCCCCCTTTTAAAACTGACACATTATTAATCGCATCAGCATTAAAAACGGAAAAAAAGCCAAATAAGTGATTAACATTATACAGAGGTGTGCCGTCTAGTAGCATTAAGTTTTGATCTGGCCCCCCGCCTCTAACATATAGGCCAGTGCTGCCTTCTGCTCCTCCTTTTATCCCAGGCATTAGCTGTAAAGCCTTTAGCACATCTGTTTCACCAAAAAAACGCGGCAATAATTTTATTTGATTTATTGGTATGCTCACGGTACTCATTTGTGAACTATTGATAGGAGCATCTCCTGTTTTACCTTTAATAATTACACCCTTAATCTCTTTAACGTTATTTAAGTAAACAGTCAATGGCAATGGAGTGTTTTTATTAATCACAAATATTTTTTTCTGATAACCGGGTGCATTTACCGTTATTGTTACGGTGTCTTTTAAAGCACTTAGTGTAAAAAAACCGTAATTGTTGGTATAACTCACGACTGCTTTGTCATTTTGAAAAATAAAGGCTGCTACAATTTTTTCGCCTGTAAAAGTATCTTGAACAATACCTGAAATGTTCATCTGTGCATTAATCTTATTTGTCATTAAGATTATAATTAATGTAATTAATATTCGGCTGTTTTTTATTAAAATCATATTAATTAAGTCTTACAACGCTCGGATAGAGCATTTATTTGATAATAATGCAAAATTTATTTCGCTTTATTTAATTAATAAGCCCTAGCAAACAAAACCCGCTCAATGCTGGGATTGCCAGAAAAAACGCACGTGCCTTTTTGTGAATTGTTTTCTAAAGGAATACAGCGAATAGTTGCTTTGGATAGCTCCTTAATTTTAGTTTCTGTTTCGGGGCTGCCATCCCAATGTGCCGAAATAAAACCGCCTCCATTATCTAAGGCTTGGTTAAATTCTTCCCAGCTATTTACTTCAATTATTTTCTCATTCCTAAATTTTAGGGCACGTTGATATAAATTTTCTTGTATTTTTTCTAGCATTTGATATATATATGCAATCGCCATATCTGCATCAACAATTTCTTTGGTTTTTTCATCCCTTCTAGTAACCTCTATTTGATTATTAGCCAAATCTCTTGGACCTAATGCAATTCTGATTGGCACACCTTTTAATTCATACTCTGCAAATTTGTAGCCTGGTTTGTGTGTATCTCTGCTATCAAATTTTGCAGAAATATTGGCTTGCGTCAATGCTTCAAGTATTTCGTTTCCTTTTGCAATAACCAATTCTTTTTCTTCATCAGATTTATAAATTGGAATAATTACCACTTGGAATGGAGCGAGTTTTGGCGGTAATACTAAGCCTTCATCATCACTATGCATCATAATTAATGCACCCATTAATCGGGTGCTTACACCCCAACTTGTAGCCCAGACGTGAATTAATTTATTTTCTTTATTTAAAAATTTTACATCAAAAGCCTTTGCGAAATTTTGTCCTAAAAAGTGCGATGTGCCCATTTGAAGAGCCTTGCCATCTTGCATTAACCCTTCTATGCAGTATGTATCTTCTGCGCCTGCAAACCGTTCATTGGCAGTTTTTACTCCTTTTATTACTGGCACAGCCATAATATTTTCTGCAAAGTCTGAATATACATCTAGCATTTGTTTTGTTTCAGCAATGGCTTCTTCTTTTGTAGCATGAGCAGTATGCCCCTCTTGCCATAAAAACTCTGCTGTCCTCAAAAATAAACGTGTGCGCATTTCCCACCTCACTACATTTGCCCATTGATTGATAAGTATCGGAAGGTCTCTATAACTTTGTATCCAATTTTTATATGTGCTCCAAATAATTGCCTCAGAAGTAGGTCTAACAATTAATTCCTCTTCCAATTTCGCATCAGGGTCTACCATTAGTTTACCTGGTTGATCTGGATTGGTTTTTAACCTATAATGCGTAACTACAGCGCATTCTTTAGCAAATCCTTCTGCATTTTTTTCTTCTGCCTCAAATAAACTTTTAGGTACAAAAAGAGGAAAATATGCATTTTGATGTCCTGTTTTTTTAAATCTCCAATCTAGTTCTGCCTGCATTTTTTCCCAAATGGCATATCCATAAGGTTTAATAATCATACAGCCTTTTACAGCCGAGTGTTCAGCTAAATCAGCATCTTTCACCAAATTGTTGTACCAAGCAGAGTAATCTTGTGCCCTTGAAATTTTTTCTTTTGCCATTTTTTGAAAATTGGAATATTTTTTGTACTTTTACCCTTGCAATAATACAGTATAATATGAGAAAGATAAATTCAATATTCAAAGATTTAATTTTTGTTTGTTTTGCAAGCAGCCTTGTGGTTTCATGTACAACAATTAAATCAATAAGTTCTGATGCATCTCAAGACCCGATTTATGCAACGGCTAAAGATTTAAAAAGTGAAGCTCGCTTAGACGAAATAGCAAGAAATAGAGCACAGTTGTCCGAAGGAAAATCTTATGAAATGGGCAAGCAGTCTGCCAATAATAATGGCCGTTATGATTATATGCCTGCCACTAGCTACGCTGAAAGATTTAACAGAACTGGCAATGGCTTTTTTTTAACTGGAAATTGTAACACAGGCTGCGGCAACAGTAATATGAACAATTTTAACCACAATAATTTTCAAGGTCAAAGGTTTTCAAATCCCCATTTCGGAATGTCTTTTGGCAATGGTTTTAATCCAATGTTTGGTAATAACATAAATTGTAATCCTTGGCAAAGTGGATACAACGATCCTTGGATGCAGTATCAAATGATGCAGAACATTAATTCGCCATTTTTTACCTATAATCCATATATGTTTAGTTTTAGTTTATTAAACGGTTATTACGACCCTTGGATGATGCAATATAGTAGCTTTAATCCTTATTTTTACAATCCTTATTTTTACAATCCAAACCAATTTGGCAACAATAATAATCCATTTTTTAGCACCTTTAATAATGTAGCAACTACGAACCCTAGAGAACGAATTATCGAGCAAAACACATACAATCTTGGTAGCACTATAAATTATGGAAACAATAAAGGGAATACCACTTTTGAACGCGGCAATACGAATAGCTCCAATACTGGAACTCGTGGCGGTTTTGATGCCAATAATAGGGCGCAACGCAGTTCGGGCAATAATGGTGGTGGCGGACATCAAGGCAGTACTAAAAGGTAGTTGAATTTAATAATGTATAAGAAGTCTTGGTGCTTTGCTGTACTTTTTTCTATTTTAAATTTAGTTTCTGCTCAGGGTAATACAGAGGCATTTAGATATTTTAATCAAGGCATTGGAGGTAGCACCAAATCATTGGGCTCTGCAAATGCATTTGGAGCTGTTGGTGGTGATGTAATTTCGGCAAGTATTAATCCAGGTGGCATGGGAATGATTAGAAAATCACAACTAAACTTTGGTTTAAACATTCATAGCAATACTGCTCAAGCCCAATACATCACCAACGCGATGCAAGGCGATGGAAATACTGGTATAGGGTTGGGACACGCAGGGCTTATAGTATCAATTTTGAAAAGAGATGATAAAAATAGGTTAATAACAGAAGGACTAAATAACCTTACTTTTTATTTTAATTATAACAGGCACAGTGATTACAGAACAGGGATAACCTTTGAAGGCAACAATACTAAAAGTTCTTTCACGGATTATTTAGCAGAGCAAGCAAATGGACAACTCTATACTAATATGAATATCAACTCATTGGGATATTTAGGGTTTCAATCTTACTTGATAGAGCCAAAATTGCTACAAGGCTATGATGATAGTTTCGCTTCGCTGATCACCAGTTTCAATACTAACGTGCGCCAAAAAGTGATTATAAATCGCAGTGGCAGCGCAGGAGATTATAATCTAGGAGCTGCAGGAAATTTTAATAATAAGTTTTATTTTGGCATGGGATTAATTATAAAAAGCGGAAAAATGAAAGAGTCATTTACTTTTGAAGAGCGTGACTTTGCAGACACCATTTATAGTGGTATGACTTATAATCAATATCTTGAAACCGCTGCTTCTGGTGCTGGATTAAACTTAGGGGGAATTTTAAAATTAACTGAAAGTTTTAGAATAGGATTATCTTATGCGTCTGCTGTTAGATTAGCAGTAACAGACCGATATACCCGAAGTATAGTGGCAAATTTTGATAGGCCGGTAGGAAATCCGCCACGCAGGGTTATCACAGCTACTACGCCAGACTATAATTTTGATAATATTCAAGATACATTAGTATATAAATACAAATTTGGCACCCCTTCACGAACCAATATTAGTTTAGCTTATATTATTAAAAAAAGCGGTTTTATATCTTTTGATGCGGAATATTTTAAACCCACAGGGTCAAAGTTTTTTCCCGTATCAGATAATTATATTTTTTCTGATGAAAATAATGCGTTGCGAACAGAATTAAAAGCAGTGTGGAATCTGCGATTTGGTGGAGAATTTGTTTTGGGAAAATACAGGTTGCGCGCAGGTTACGCTTATTATCCTTCGTATCAAAAAAGTTTGGCGCCTGCAGAGCTAAATAATTTTAACAGGCAGTTTTATACTTTAGGTTTTGGGTATAACGAAAAAAATTACACTTTTTCTGCAGCTATGGTTATTAATAGGATGAATGAAGTTTTTATTCCATATCAATTAAGGATGAGTAATAATTTTCATCAATCAAGAATTAAAAATAGTGGGTTTAACTTGCAATTTGGTGCTACTTTAAATATTAATTAAGGTTGAAGTTTGAAAGTTTAAAAAATGTATTGTCAAAGTATGTGGTAGAAGGCAGCTTAGAAACCATTGCCCAATGCATTGCAGACAATAAGGTTTTTTTAAAAATTTGTAAACCACGCAGCACCAAATTAGGCGATTATCGCAGCCCTCAATTTAATGGGCGTCATACCATTACTGTAAATAACGATTTGAATAAAAATGCTTTTACCGTTACCTTACTGCACGAGTTAGCGCATCTTATTTGCTATAATTTATACAAAAATAAGGTTAGGCCACATGGAGCAGAATGGAAAAATTGTTTTATCAATCTTGCCAGCCCACTTTTGCAAAACAATGTTTTTCAAAAAGAGGTAGAAGCTGCTTTAAAAAAATATTTTAAAAATCCTGGCGCATCCTCTTGTGCAGATCCTGAACTGTATAAAATTTTGCAAATGCAGGATGGGGAAACAGCTATTTTTGTTGAAATGTTGCCTTTGCATAGTGTTTTTGAGCTTGATAATGGCAGAATTTTTAAAAAAGGGGAGAAACGCAGAACAAGGTATTACTGCGTATGTCAGCACACAAACAAAGCATATTTAGTTAGCGGTGTGGCTAAAGTAAAAAAAACGGTTGCCTAATTTTAAACATAAATAACTACCTTTGCAAATATGCAATTTAGGTGGAATGAAAAACAAAAAGCTGACTCAAAAATAGTTGAGCAACTTATTGTGTCCCTAAATATTCCTAAATATTTAGCTGAAATTTTAGCACAACGTGGTATTGAGACCTATGCCCAAGCAGAAAATTATTTTAATCCGCAATTAGAACACCTCCATGATCCATTTTTGATGAAAGATATGGATAAGGCCATTTCTCACATAGAAATGACATTGCTAAACGATGATCACATTATGGTGTATGGCGATTATGATGTGGATGGAACAACCTCTGTAGCTGTGGTTTATTCTTTTCTCACTGGTTTTTCTAATAAAGTAAGTTACTATATACCAGATAGGTATAAGGAGGGTTATGGAATATCTAAGCAAGGCATTGATCATGCAATTGCAAACCAAATTAAACTAATTATTGCGCTTGACTGCGGTATTCGTTCACTAGAGTTGATTCAGTATGCAAAAGATAATGGAGTAGAATTTATAATATGCGATCACCACTTGCCAGGCAATTCTTTGCCAAATGCCATTGCGGTGCTAGACCCAAAAAGACCTGATTGTGATTATCCATTTAAAGAATTGAGCGGGTGTGGCATTGGTTTTAAACTAATACATGCCTTTAATTCTAAAAATAATAGGGGGGTAGAATCGCTTTACAAATACTTAGATTTGGTAGTGGTTAGTATTGCCAGCGATATTGTAGATATTACTGGAGAAAATAGAATTTTAGCTTATTTTGGATTGCAAAAAATTAATAAAAATCCATCTATTGGCATACAAGCATTAATGCAAACTTATAAACATAAAGAAAATTTTACCATTTCTGACATAGTTTTTGGACTAGGGCCAAAGATAAATGCGGCAGGTAGAATTGCAGATGCCAATGCTGCGGTAAAATTATTGATAGAAACAGATTTTCATGAAGCGGTAAGTTTTGCAAAAGTACTTATTGAGCGCAATACAGAAAGGCAAGGTTTAGACAGTGATATCACACAAGAGGCTCTGCATCAATTAGAAACCGATCCGGCATTTGATGCCCAAAAAAGTACTGTAATTGTCGGGAAAGAGTGGCATAAAGGTGTTATTGGTATTGTGGCTTCACGTTTAATAGAGCATTATTACAAACCCACCATAGTGCTCACAGAAAATGACGGGATTATGTCTGGCTCGGCAAGGTCTATAAAAGAGTTTAATATTTACAATGCCATAGAGCAATGCAGTGAATATCTTACCCAATTTGGCGGACACATGTATGCAGCAGGTTTATCAATGAAATCAGAAGATTTTATTCCTTTTAAAGAAAAATTTGAAAAAATTGTGGCTTCAACACTTTCTGATGAATATGCAATACCAGAAATTGCCTATGATGCAGCTATAGATCCTTCAGAAATTGATGATAAAATGGTACGTTTATTAAACCGCATGGAGCCTTTTGGACCAAGCAACATGAAGCCTATTTTTAGAGCGAATCAGATAAAAGACATAGGCTATGCAAAGGTGCTAAAAGAAAAACACCTTAAAATAGGCATTAGAAGTGGTAGAAACAGAATAGATGGCATTGGTTTTGGACTTGCTTATGGATATAACTTAGTTACAAATGGCAAACCTTTTGATGCTTGTTTTACTGTAGAAGAAAATGATTTTAATGGAACTAAAACTATACAGTTAAATATTAAAGATATACAATAAATGCTCACACTAAAAGCAGATAATCTAATAAAGCAATATAAGCAAAAAAAAGTTGTTAATGAAATGTCGCTTAGGGTTTCGCAGGGTGAAATTGTGGGACTATTAGGGCCAAATGGCGCAGGCAAAACCACCACTTTTTATATGGTAGTAGGATTGGTAAAACCAGATGAGGGCACGGTGTTTTTAGGAGAAGAAAATATTACGGCATTGCCAATGTATAAGCGTGCGCAAAAAGGTATAGGCTATCTGCCGCAAGAAGCTAGTGTTTTTAGAGATTTAAGTGTAGAGGACAATATAAAAGCAATCTTAGAAATGACCAATTTGACTAAGGTTGAGCAAAAGAATAAGCAGGAAGAATTATTAGAAGAATTTGGACTGAATAGGGTAAGAAAAAATTTAGGAAAAGTGCTTAGTGGCGGAGAACGCAGGCGTACAGAAATTGCCCGAGCATTGGCAACAGATCCTAAGTTTATTTTGTTAGATGAGCCATTTGCGGGTGTAGATCCTATAGCAGTAGAAGACATTCAAAGCATTATTAGCAAACTTAGAGATAAAAATATTGGTATTCTTATTACAGATCACAATGTGCAAGAAACCTTGAGTATAACAGACCGTGCATACTTGCTTTTTGAAGGCAAATTATTAAAGGCTGGCACAGCAGAAGAGTTGGCAAATGATGAAATGGTGCGCAATGTGTATTTGGGAAAAAACTTTGTGTTAAGAGAGAAAAAAAAGTACTAATTGTCAAACATGTTTTTCTTGATAATTTAGACAGTTATAATTCTATAACAGTTATTACTAAAATAGGCATCTTCTTCGCGCTAATATAATTTTAATTTTTTAGCACAATTACTTATTTTATTATTAATTGACACAATTATACTGTTAGGATAATTAACTATTTAACCAATAGCTCAATTTAATTGTTAGCGCACGGTTGCGTATATTAAGATACGGAAAATTAGGATTTCCAAAAAGCAGGGTTTGATTTGGGGTGTAATTATCGCTAAATACAATAAACAAATCACTCATAGGGGCAAAACGATATTGCAATCTGGCGTTGATGTTCATATTTTCTGATTGCGTATTGTACTGTACAAAAATGGTAGTAAAGAATGTTTTAGAAAAAGCCCATTCTATTTTGGGGCCAATTAGATTTAGTACTGTTGTTTTATATGGTGTTGGCATTTGTATCTCGTCTCTTCGTATATCTAAAGAAATAATGCCATGAGGCTGAAACCGATAACTTAAAGCGCCATTGACCGTAAATTTATTACCTATATAAAAAGAGCCAGCTCTGGCACCTGCTTCAAATGAAAATTTTCTTCTATTGTTGCTGGTAAAATTGATTGAAAAATCTTGGTAATGGTACCTTCCAGCAGCCAATGTGCTGTCTTTGCCAGAAATATCAATAGGAAAGTATAAAAGTGTGTTATAAAGTGAATAAGAAAAAGTTAAAGTTGCAGAATTTTGAAAAAAGATATTGCTATAAAACTGGTTAATCATATCATTAATCTGATAGCTACTATCTGCATAGGTGCTGTTATAAATGCCCAGTTCTGCCCTATTGATTAATGACGATTTGGGGTAAAATTTGCGTTTTATTTCTGGTTCAATTCTCCAATAACTTTGCCTGTAAGTGATTTTGTTTTTTCCATCAAAAACAAATAGACGAGGTGTGAAACCCACCTCTGCATTAAAATCTTTGGACACATATTCATGGTTCCACATTGCAAACCATTTTTGGGTATTATACATTAACCATGATGCATGCGCGGCCTTTCTTTTTTTAAATAAAAAATTATCTAAAGTTTGATGATAAAATAGTTTTCCACGCCATATATTACTCTTGCTAATTAAATTATAATCTAGGCCAATTAACGTGTTGTTTTTTTGCGCGATGCTATGATGTGAGGCAGAAAATTTGTTTACTATGATAGCTGCAATATTGCTGCTTTTAAAAACATTTCTTTGCACAGCTGCCACTGCATAGTTTTGGTTGCCGATATTATATTTGCTATTATTTGCTGTGGCTACGCTCATGGCTCCAACCCTCCAATTCTTATTTAGTTTTCCACTCAATCTTACTCCCCCTATGATGGGTACAATATTGCCGTTTACCAAGCCGATATTTCTCGAAAAAAATGGCCTAATCTGCCTAAAACCAAAGCTTGCAAATAAATCACTGTTTTCAATAAAAAACTGCCTGCGTTCTGGAAAAAATAAGCTAAACCGGCTTAAGTTAATTTGCTGCACATCTACATCTACTTGAGAGAAATCTGGATTTGTAGTAATGTCTAGGTTTAGGCTAGAGGTAAGCACCAATTTTGCATCAAAACCAATATTGGGGATATGGTTGACGGCATTATTTTTTACATAATCCTTGCTTAAACTGTGCGCTACATATGGAATAAACGCAGCATTGAAACCTTGTTTTTTTGGCATAATATCAAAAAAAAGTTTCCCCATGTGCGACAGTACAGCAATATTTAGCTGCCTTGGTATCGGGTACCAAGTGCTGTTTTCATTAATTTTTAAATTGTTTCTTGCAAAGTTAATGCGCCAATAAGGTACATTTTCATTAAATCGTATGCTTTTTAAAGGTATTTGAAACTCTGCAGTCCAACAAGAGTCTGTTTGATTGGTTTCGCAAAACCATTTATTATCCCATGCAGTAGTTACACCACCGTTTCCGCCTATTTCTATCAGCCCCTCTCTCTGTGCCCCAAAAGGATTTGCCCCAAAGCTAAATCCATTGTTGTAATCATTGAAAGGTTCAATACTCACTACAAATGCATCACTACGGGGATAGCTCCAATCTCTTTTTAAAGACTGAATAATGTAAGGCTTTTTTATTGTGTCAAAACAACGTGCAAAAACATAAAGATTATTATTGTCATAGCATATTTTTACACTTGTTTTACTCTGGGCAAAACTGGTATCGTAAGGAAAATTTTGATAAAAATTATCGGCAATATTCTTATTCTGTTGCCATACCAATTCATCATCTTTGCCATCAATTGTTATTTTTACCTCAATTTTAAGTGCTTTAAGTGCATATTTTGAGGTATCTTGATTTGCAAATAATGAGCAACAATTAGCCAAAAGGCTTAAAACAAGTACAAGAATTTTAAATCCAGTCACTAACTAATCTTTTTTTCTAAGTTTTTGTTTTTGTGCCATATTCATAGTATTTACGGCATTATATTTAGTAAATTTATTTGCAGGGATCATTATTTTTAACCTTTTACCTTTAACAAGATTGTTGTTTGATAGTTTGTTCCATTTTTTTATGTCTGTTACAGTAACATCAAAACAATCTGCTATCAAGGGCAAATTATCATTTGTTTTGATGGAATAGTATATCCATTTTATTCCTACATTATTTGTTTCTTGTACCTCTATCGCAGCAGGTTTATCTAAATTAACAGGATTGCCTAGTGAGTCAATTACAGTTAGTTTTCCGTCTAATACCAATATTTTGTAGAATGAGGTGTCGGGTCTAAATAAGTCAAATAGTTTTTTTACCCTTTCTAGCGAGTCGTTGATAGTTTTATTTTCCTCCTCTTTTTTAAGGTAAGCTAAGTGCTTTTTAAAACTATCTACGCCTTTTAATGGCAATAAAATAATATGTGGATAAGGAAAGTTGGGTACAATCTCGTTTTTATATTTTGAATTATATTGCCTAATAATTTGTAAGGGTGTATTGCTAGACTCAGCTATTCTTTGAAAGGTAAAAGTGCGCGTTACGGCTACCGTATCTAACATTACGCTTTTGTAGGTCATCAGTTTAATATTGTGTTGTGAATAAAAATTTACAACATAGAGTGCAGCCATAAATTTACTAAAAGATTTTCTATAACTCTCGTCAATATAAGGCTCAACTGTAAAATAATCCATAGCGTTACTTGCCAATCGCATGGCTTTATTCATGGCCACTGGCCCGCTTCTAAAAGCTGCAATGGTAAAATACCAGTCTTTATAAATGTGATATAGATCTGCCAAAGATTTTGCAGCTGCTAAACTTGATGCATAAATATCTCTGCGTTCATCTACAAAAGAGTTAATGATAAGTTGATACTTTTTGCCTATAAAATATTGTAAAGGCCATTGTCCAGTTTCTCCTGTGCTGGCTAAAAAGTTAGCATCACAAAGGGTGTTTGCAAAAGCAATTAGTTGCAATTCTTTGGGCAAGCCAAATTTATCAAAAATTTTAGATATGCTGTCGCTATAATAATGGTATTTGGCAATGGCAGCGGGTGTTTTAGGGTTATTTAAAAAGAGTTTAATCTCATTTTCAATTTGTTCGTCAAAGTAAGGCTTTATTGCATTAGGCAAACTTTTTAGCCTTTTCCAATATGCGTTGTTTGCAAAAACGGTATCTGTGGTGTAGTATTGCGCATTTAGATTTATATTTAAAATATTAAATAAGGCAATAAATAAAATGAAAGGCCGTATTCTCATCAGATAGTCTCTAAGTATTTTGCAAATTGAAACAATTCTTTTTCTTGATGATGTGCCCCAATGATTTGAATACCGAAAGGTAAATTTAAGATTTTATTAACACCAAGTGGCACAGAAATGGCAGGATGCCCTGTTAGGTTTGCCTGAACAGTATATAAATCTGCCAAATACATTGCTATAGGGTCTTTACTTTTTTCTCCAATTTTAAAAGCAGGAGTGCTTGTTGTGGGCATGATAATGTAATCGTTTTTAGATAAAATCTCGTTTGTTTTATCCTGTATTAATCTTCTTACTTTTTGCGCCTTAGTGTAATAGGCGTCATAATGGTTGCTGCTTAATACAAAAGTACCCAACATAATCCTTCTTTTTACTTCAGCACCAAAGCCTTCTGTACGCGATTTTTTAAAAGTAGACTCCAAATCTGTGCTTGCTTTACTTCTATAGCCAAATGTTAATCCATTGTAACGGCTTAGATTGCTGCTTGCCTCGGCTGTGGTTAATGCATAATAGCAAGGAACCATGTAATCTAGGTAAGGAAAATCAACTTCTATTATTTCATGCCCCAGATTTTTTAATTGTTTTATTAATGCTAAAGTAGACTCTTTTATTTGTGGATCTAATCCATTTGCATTTAAAAAAGACGGAAAAATTGCTATTTTTTTTACCTTTTCTATGGGTTTAATTGGATAATAATTTTCAATTTCTTTTTTTGAACTTGTAGCATCCTTAGGGTCATGCCCCGCCATTATTTGTGTAAGTAATGCGTTGTCTTGCACGGTTTGAGTGAGCGCTCCTATTTGGTCAAAAGAACTGGCATAGGCTAATAAACCCCATCTGGATATTTTGCCATAAGTGGCTTTGCTGCCCACAAGGCCGCAAAAAGATGCTGGCTGTCTGATACTGCCTCCGGTATCGCTGCCCAAGCTGGCAAAACACATGCCTGCTTGCACAGCTACTGCGCTGCCTCCAGAAGAGCCGCCTGGAACATAATCTCTATTTGCAGCATTTTTTACTGCCCCTTTTGCAGAATTTTCGTTGCTGGCTCCCATAGCAAATTCATCGCAGTTTAGTCTACCAATAATAATTGCATCTTCGGCAATAAGGTTTGCAATAGCTGTTGCGGTAATTTGACTTATAAAACCATCTAATATTTTAGAAGCTGCACCCACTGTATGATTTTTATAACATAGGTTGTCTTTTATTCCTAAAACAAGTCCTGCTAGTTTTCCTACAGGTTCGCCATTTAAAATTTTTTGGTCTAATAATTCGGCCTGTTCTTTTGCCTCTTTATCAAATATGGATAAAAAAGCATTTAGGTCTGCATTCTTTTTTTTAATCTCTGACAAATAATAATCTACAATTGTAGAAATATTTATTTGCCTGGCTGCAATAGCAGTCTGTATCTCTTTTAATTCTTTAAAATGCACTTGGAAATATTGATGAAAACAGAAATTTATTCTGATTTTTGGTTGTCATCTGTTGGTTTAGCAGCGGTTTTTGGTTCACGCATGCCTTCTTCTATCTGATCTTTAACACTCTTCTTAGCTTCATTAAATTCTCTTATTCCTCCGCCAATACCACGCATTAATTCTGGAATTTTTTTACCTCCAAATAACAATAAGATTACACCGATGATAACTATCCACTCTGGCATTCCTATGCCAAATAATATAATATGGTTCAACATTTTTTTAATTAATTTATTCCTGCAAATATAATCAAAATTTCATGTCAAAAAAAAAGGGTTTTTTTATTCTTGTAAGGTTTCATTATAGTTAATGGCAGCTTTCAACATGGAGTAAAGGTCTGTATGGAATAGTTCAAAATTATGGCTTGTAGGAACTGTATAAAAGTTGCCGCCTTTAATTGTTTTATAATTTGAATTTTGCTGCATGATATTGCAAAGTGCTATATAAATATCTTTTACAGTATAGCTTTTTTTAAATACACAATTGATGGTGATATTTTTTTCTTTTTTTTCTAATACTTGATTAATTATGCTGCATAATTGTGATTGATTCAGTAAATATCTATTGGCATTTTCTGAAATTATTACTTGCTCATTGTTAATTATTTTTTGATAAAATGCAGGAATTAATGTATTGATATTGCCGGCTATTGCAGCAATATTTGGCAGTCTGAGTATAATATAATCATTAAATTGTTTGGCTATTAATTGCTCCATAGCCAGTTTATGAAGAATGTATGGTCTTTTTTTTAATTCATTGTCATAAATGCTTACTGTGGAAAAGTAGACCAAACAATTTTTAATATCTATGGTATTTATCAAAGAAATCTCTCGGTCAAAATCTGCCTTTTGGGGGCAAACAGAATTTGCTACTCCACTAGCAAGTAGGGTGTAATTTTTATGATTGCAGCTGTTTAGCGTTTTAGCGATGAGTCCGTTTCCAATAATCACAATATTCTTTTATGTCTGTTGATATTTTTTTTGCTGCTTGATCCCAATTATAGTTGAGTAACACCGTTTTTCGCGCCTCTTTACTCATGGTTTTTCGCAATTCCAATGGCAAAGATAGTGCTTTTTTTATTGCATCAGAAAGTATTGAAAGGTGTTTAGACTTTATTAAAAAACCATTCTTTATATTTATTATTGCTTCTATAGCGCCTACATCTGTTGCAATTGGCACCAATCCTTGAGCCATTGCTTCTACAATGATGGTAGGAAATCCTTCTGCCAAGCTAGGAACAATCAAAAAAGTGTGTTGCTGAAATAAATTATAGATTTCTTTGGCATTTTTATTTCCCAAATACGCAATTCGGTTGTCTATTATTTTTTTTTCATTGGGTACTTCGCCTACTATAGATAATCTAAAATCTTCTTTGATGGCTTGCATAACTGGCAACAATAAATGAAGCCCTTTCCTATGCTCGTGCCTGCCAACAAATATAAATGAATTTTCAAATTTTTTATCAATCGAGGGTGTTTGAAGCCAAAAATCGTCAGCTGCACCATGCTGTGCTATGATTTGGGTTTTTGGCCCCTTTTCTTTTTTTATAATTTCTGCTATTTTTCCTCCATAGGTAAAAATCACATCAGCATGCTTTAAACAATAGCGTGCAGGTTTTTTTAAAATCAATTTTTCTGCCCATTGTTTTAGTCCTCCACCTGGCTGAAACATCTCCAATCCATGAAGTTGAACTGCAATAGGTGTGTTTAGCATTTCTTTGTTTTTTAGTAAGTTTAACCCAGTAAATCCTTTTGTATATATAAAGTCAAATTTTGGTAATTTTATTAATTCCAATCTTATTGACTCGCTATAAAGTTCAGAATTTTTAATATAATGACCTGGAGAAGTATGTTTTTTCACAAATTTTATTTCAATAAAAGTCAGGTGTTCCATTTCACTTTTAGTAAAAATAGCAGGATAGTCTGGTTGCACTCCCTCATCAATGCAATGAAAAACAGATATATCAAAATGTAGTCTGGCTAAATATTTTGCAATATAATAGCTGTGTTTTTGCATTCCACCAATTACAAAAGGATGAATCCCGTCTGTTATTAATGCTATTCTCATCTTAATTGTGTAAAAAAATTTTTCATTAACGCTGCACACTCATCGGTCATAATTCCATTTATCCACTCGGTCTTATGATTAAGAAACTCAGGCTGTAAGTGCATGCTACATCCAGTTTTTGGCTCATTGGCGCCATAAACAACTTTGCTAAGCCTGGCATTTTTGATTGCTCCTGCGCACATTACACAGGGTTGTATGGTTACATAAAGTATGCATTGATCCAAAAATTTAGCTTGCAGATGATTAAATGCTGCCGTAATTGCCAGCATTTCTGCATGTGCGGTACTGTCAAATAATCTTTCTACTTGATTGTATCCTTTTCCAATAATCTCATTATTTGCTACTATAATTGCACCAATCGGCACTTCGCCTTCGTCATAAGCCTGCTGTGCTAGCAGCAGCGCTTTTTTCATAAAAAATGCGTGGTCTAGCGCTATCATAGTAAAAAAGTAATTATGAGAAAGCCGCTAAGCTGAGGTGCCTAGAACAGATTCTACGGGTGTGTAGGGTAAATCAAATGCATCTGCAACGCCTTTATAAACCACTTTTCCATCTACTACATTTAAGCCCAATTTTAATTCTTGATTTTCTAAGCACGCCTTTTGCCATCCTTTATTTGCCAATTGAATAGCATAGGGCAAGGTCGCGTTTGTTAGAGCAACTGTAGAAGTGTAAGGCACGGCACCTGGCATATTTGCTACGCAATAATGCACAACATCGTCAATGATAAATGTTGGGTCTTCGTGAGTAGTTGGTCTGCAAGTTTCTATACATCCACCTTGATCTACCGCTACATCTACCAAAACAGTTCCTTTTTGCATCTGTTTTAGCATGTCTCGGGTTATTAAATTAGGGGCTTTTGCTCCTGGTATTAATACCGCACCTATAATTAAATCTTGGCTTGGAATTAGTTCTCGAATATTCATTTCGCTTGAATAGCGTGTAACTACATTTGCTGGCATCACATCATTTAAATACCTTAGTCTGGATAAACTTATATCCATAATAGTTACTTGAGCTCCTAATCCTGCAGCCATTTTGGCCGCTTGTGTACCTACTACTCCTCCACCCAAAATCAACACCCTACCCGGAGGAACACCAGGAACGCCACCTAGCAATACGCCTTTTCCTTTTACTGGTTTTTCGAGATACTTTGCACCTTCTTGAACAGCCATTCTACCGGCCACTTCACTCATTGGTATAAGCAATGGTAAGCTGCCATCTTTTGCCTCTACTGTTTCGTAGGCTAGGCAGGTTGCTCCACTTGCAAGCATTGCATTTGTGAGGGGTTCATAAGATGCAAAGTGAAAATAAGTAAATAAAAGTTGGCCTTTTTTTATCAATTTATATTCTTGTTCAATAGGCTCTTTTACCTTTATTATCATTTCGGCAATGGCATAGATTTCATCTATACTACTAAGCAATATTACGCCTGCTTTTTCGTACATTTCATTAGAGAGGCCAGAACCAATGCCTGCATCTTTTTGCACATACACTTTATGTCCCCTTTTTATAAGTTCTAATGCTCCGCTAGGGGTTAATGCTACTCTGTTTTCGTTGTTTTTTATTTCCGAAGGAACTCCTATTATCATAATTATTATTGTATTTTATTTAAGTGCAAACCTACAATAATTATTTATTTATTTAAGTGAATTTTTACGCAAAGTTATACTTTTAAAACACGAATTAATGCGTATTTGAGTTTTCTTTATTTTCTGTTTTTTTTACTTAAATAAATTTTTAGAACGGAATGAAGTTAATTTTATGTTTACTGTTAATTATAGTTGCAAGTTTTGGAAAAGCTCAGTTATCAGACGTCTTATTTGCTGCGGGATTTAGAACCCATACTGGCGGATTATCTTTTGTAAACAATGTTATTTAACAATATAATGATTCTAAAGAATGGTTAGATGATAAATTAAATAAACAGCACGTCCAAAATGGATTTGAATTTGGCTTGGGTGATGGCAAAGACAAATTTGGTTTATCTTTATCCAAATACTTTTGGCTATGGAATAAAAGCATTGCCATAGGCACAACCAATCAAGGAGAATTTATAATTATAAAATTAATAACAAGCGTTGCAGGGGTGGAGCTATTTGATTTTTGGTACACCCCAATTTCTGTAAAAAAATAAACATTGGCGGCAGTTTGGTACGCATTAGAAAGCATTGACGATAAACCTATAATTTGGGTGGCAGGTATCGCGGATAAAGGCAATGACTATAGCATGAAAATGGATTTAGAAAAAGAAAGGGTAAAAATAATCATATGCCTAGGGGTAGATAATTTAAAGATACGCCAAACCTTTGCTGCACATGTAGATATGATACTAAACACAACCTCTGCGAGTGATGCAGTAAATGCTGCATATAAAAGTGCAAATGCGCGGTGCCACCTACTTTACTAAAAGAATCATGGGGGTAATTTTTTTTGCTTTGCCAAGGTTTTAATAGTAGATTTGTGGAGTGGAAAAGGCACTTATTTTTTCAGCACCATCGGGCTCTGGCAAAACTACAGTTGTAAATCATTTATTAAAAAAATTTCCAGATAAACTGGCATTTTCTGTCTCTGCAACTACACGTAAACCTCGGCCAAATGAGACAAATGGAATAGAATATTATTTTGTCACAGCTGATAAATTTGAAAAAAAATTAGCTGATAATCAATTTGTAGAACATGAAATGGTATACAAAGGACTTTATTATGGCACACTAAAATCTGAGGTGCAAAAAGTTTGGGACATGGGTAAATGTGTCGTTTTTGATGTTGATGTAATTGGTGGATTAAATCTAAAATCAAAATTTGGAGAGCAAGCCTTGGCTGTTTTTTTGAAACCACCAAGTATAGAAATTTTGATGCAGCGGCTTACTAATAGAAGCACAGAAGTAGAACATGTGTTGCAAGAAAGAATTGAAAAAGCAAAGCATGAGCTTACTTTTGAGAACAAATACGACATCGTTTTGGTAAATGATGTGTTGAGCGATACATTATCTGAGGCAGAAATTTTGGTAAGCTCCTTTTTAAATAAGCTATGAAAAATGTGGGATTATTTTTTGGTTCTTTTAATCCCATTCACATAGGGCATTTGATTGTTGCAACACAATTAAAATCTGCCGCAAACTTAGATGAAGTCTGGTTTGTGGTAAGTCCTCACAGCCCATTTAAGCCTCAAAGTGAATTAGCTGCAGAAGACTTGCGCTTAGAATGGGTAAAAAAATCAGTAGCCAATACGTCATTTTTAAAAACATGTGATTTAGAATTTAAGCTGCCAAAACCTTCTTACACATACCTGACACTTGAAAAATTGCATGAATTGTATGACCATCATTTTCATCTTATTATGGGCTTGGATACTTTACAGTCATTGCCAGATTGGCGCAATGCGATTGATTTTATGAATAAATACCCAATTCATGTTTACCAAAGAGGAGGTTTTTATAATATTACAAATGCTATTGCTAAAAATATTGTCATGCACAATTTGCCGTTATTAGATATTAGTGCTTCTTTTATCAGAGCGCAAGTATTGGCAAAAAAGCCAATAAATTTTATGGTAGATGTAAGTATTTTAGATGCTGTAGAGGCCTATTACAGGTAGTTTTTTATAATAATGAAGATTAAAAACCCATTTCTTTCATTCCTTTTGCAGAGATTTTGTAAGCAAATTTATGCATGTGGTCACTATCGTAATATATCTCTATAGGGGCGGTAATCCCTGAGGTGTTTTTTACTGTATTCACTAAGCCTTTGCGCAACAATTGTTTGATTACATCTTGCAGAATATTTTTTGGCAATTTTGTGTCTTCTAATAAATGCTGCAATGTTTCTGGAAAAATTAGAAACTCCAATACTTTTTTTTCTATTTCTTCTGTAATTATTTCGCTCATAAATTTTATTTTGGGCTTATAATTATAGGGGTATTTAATGCCACCCATGCAAATAATTCTTCTATTTCTGCATTATTTATGGCAATGCAGCCCCATGTCCAATCATACATCCAATGCGTTTTAGGGTCTTGACTTGGCCACCATAATCCATGAATGAAAATATCTCCTCCTGGATCTACACCTATTTTTTTTGCATTTGCTTTGTCAATTTCATTTGGATAAGATATTTTAAGTGAGCGGTATCCTCTGCTCTTCGGGTTTTTGAGATTGATGATATATAAGCCTTCGGGGGTCTTATTATCTCCTTGCTTTTGTTTATGGCCAATAGGGTTTGCGCCAAAAGCACAGCGGTAAACCTTAAATGTATCTTTAAAATAGGCGTAAATTTTTCTTTCAGCCTTGCTAATATAAATTTTTTTGACAGTATCTGTTATCAATAACTCTTTGCTTGATTTTGCCACTTTTATACTTTCTTTTGGCAAACCAAATGCAAAACATAAACTAACACATAAAATGAATATTAAATTTTTAGCTCCCATCATTATTAATAACGCAATTTGTATTCCAAATATTTTAAAAATTTATATCAATATCATATTTTTCATAAAAAATAGAGATTTCTTCACAAACTTCCTCTGCAGTATCTACTATTTTAAACAAATCTAAATCTTCTAGGCTAATATATTCGTTGTCTGCAAGCATCGTTTCTTTTATCCAATCCAATAGCCCTGCCCAAAATTTAGTACCTACAAATATAATAGGGAATTTGGCTCTCTTATTTGTTTGCACCAGAGTTAGTGCTTCAAAAAGCTCATCTAAAGTGCCAAAACCACCCGGCAGAATTACAAAACCTTGAGCATATTTAACAAACATTACTTTTCGCACAAAGAAATAGTCAAAATTTATTAATAGATCAGGGTCAATGTATGGATTAGAGGTTTGCTCAAAAGGTAAATTGATATTTAAACCTACAGATTTTCCCTTTACATTTTTTGCTCCTTTATTTCCTGCTTCCATAATACCAGGCCCACCACCAGTAATGATTCCCCAGCCTTGCATACTCAGTTTTTCTGCAATCTGCTCTGCCAAGAGGTAGTGTGCGTGCCCAGGCTTTGTTCTTGCTGAGCCAAAAATACTAATGCAAGGGCCAGTTTTTGCTAATTTATCATAGCCTTCAACAAATTCTGCCATAATTTTAAAAATACTCCAGCTATTACTGCTTTTTACATCGGGCCATTTTTGTCTTTGAAATGCCCGCGTAATTCTATCATCTTTGTTATCCATATTTAATGTTGTTTTTGTGTGAAAAGAGTGTTAGTCCAATAAAAGTTAAAATTCCATTGAGCACAATGATACTATGTCCTAGTTCAAATCCACCAGTGAATGAAGGTAGTTTTAATTGAATAAAGTATGTTATCATAGGCGATAATAGGCATATTGTATACATATATTTATTTGCGATTTTGCTTTTGCTTTTAAGGATGCAAAAGCTAAATAATCCAATTAGCGGCCCATACGTATAGCCTGCCAAGGTAAGTATTTGGTCTATCATGGCTTTGCTAGATAATAGCTGAGCCCCAATAACCAAAACGAGCAAAATAATGGCAAAGGAAATGTGCACCGTCTGTCTTATTTTCTTATTTCTTGGCGTTTCTTGATCGGTATTTTGCTTTAAAAAATCAATGCAAAACGAAGTGGTAAGTGTAGCCAATACACTATCTGCGCTGCTAAATGTGGCTGCTGTAAGACCTAAAATAAAAGCAATACCTGCAAAAACACCTAAAGAGCCAAGCGCCATAGTTGGAAAAACCTTGTCTGTAATAATCTTTCCTGTATTTTCATCCATTGGCAAATTTAGTTGCATTGCATCTGCATACAAATAAAGCAATGCACCTAAAGCAAGAAAAAATACGTTTACGAATAGCATAACAAAACTAAAGGTATACATGTTTTTTTGAGCCTCGCCTAAACTTTTGCAACTCAAATTTTTTTGCATCATATTTTGATCCATTCCACTCATAGAGGCTGCAATAAATATTCCGCCAATAAAACTTTTAAAAAAATTCCCTTTGGCATTTATATCCCATTCAAAGATTTTTGCATATTGACTTTGGCTAATTTTTTGAACGGCAGTGCTTATGCTTATGTCCCAATGTTGCAATATGGCGGCAATAGATAGTACTACACCTAAAAGTAGAAAAAAGGATTGAAAAAAATCTGTCCACACTAAGGTTTTAATGCCTCCTTTAAATGTGTAGCCAAGAATTAGTCCTATAACAATAGCAATGCTTAAGTTTAGTGGTATATTTAATGGTCCAAAAACAAAAATGTGTAGGGCAGTAGAAGCTATAAACAACCTGCCTGCTGCGCCCACTAATCTACTAATAATAAAATAAAAAGAACCTATATAAGCAGCGTGTTGGCCTAATTGCTTGCCCAAAAAACTATAGATAGAGGTAAGGTTGAGTTTGTAATACAATGGCAACAGCACCTGGCTGATAACCATGTAGCCAAAAAAGTATCCAAAAACTACTTGTAAATAACCAAAGTTAGTAAGCAATACAGCACCTGGCACAGAGATAAAAGTGATGCCAGAGAGCGAATCACCCAACAAACCAAAAGCGACTACAAACCAAGGTGATTTTTTGTTGCCTAAAAAATAGCCAAAACTATCAGCTTTTCTAGACGTAAGCCAACTTATAAACAATAAAGCAGCAAAATAGGTGAATATAACTACAATAACTAGTGAAGGGCTTAGGCTAGGCATGGGCATATTTTTTTTGTTTTAAAGCCCCGCAAAGTAATGATTTTTTTTATAAAGGAAAAAGAGCTTGAGTTTTTATTAAATTTGCTAATGTATTATAGGAATCATATTGTGATGATTTTTTAGAAATTATACCAAATTGTGGTGTAAAAAAATCCATAATAGCTCAGTTTCAATAAACTAAATTTTGCAGTATTTTTCTTTCAATCCGTTATAATAAATTAGGGCTATCCAGTACATTCTTAAGCTGTAATAGTTGCAATGATATATGTGAAAACTTCTTTGTTTTTATAACAATTGAAACATGCCAAAAGTAATATTTTATAAAGATAAGACTGCAAAAATGTTTAACCCTGCTCATGCAATCTACTTTTTTTTAATTCAAATTATTCGCTTTAGATGGGTTTAACCCCGATTTAGTAGTTCGCCATTTTAGCAGCTTTGATTTGCAGAAAAAATAAACATTTTCAACTGTTTCGAAAAGGATAAAAATGGCTCAAATGCTTACATGGTATGTAGTTTTTTAGATAAAAAAAGTCTCAAATGAACCATTCAGGTTTAATTTTCAAAATAATAATTTTCTTGTTCCCTTATCACGTCTCCTCTTAAAATTCGATACCTTCTTGCTGCATCTACAGTATATAAACTTCCAGGCTGTTTTAGTATCAGTTCTTCAAAATATTTCATTGCATTGGCAGTATCTTTTAACTGATTTTCATAAATGTCTGCCAATTCGTAAAGTGCATTATCGTATAAAATATCATTGTTATATTTTGCAATAATTTCGTTATAAAAAACAATGGCTGCTTGCCATTTTCCTTGTCGCGCATTTACTTGGGCTTTTAAAAAAACTATTTCATCTACTAGGCTGTGTTTTGGAAACAAAAGATTAATTTTTTCTACCTCATTTATGGCTGCCTCATATTTATTTTGATAAAGCAATAATTGCGCAGTAGCATAAGATTCCATGGCAACATAGTTAGAATCTAACCCTAGATTATCTTGAATAGTAAGTGAAAGTTCTATAGCATTATTAGAAATTAATTGAGAAGTAGCTCCTTTTAGCACTTCTAACTGGGTTTCTGCCCACTCAAACTCACCCCTAAAAAAGGCTAATCGCGCCTTTCTAAACTTAGCTTCTTGGCCCAAAGGTTCTTCTTTAAAATCTTTCTCCACCTGCGCATAGAGCAATTCGCTTTCCCATACATCTCCTGTAAAAAGATATGCATCGCCCAAATCTAGTTTGCACTCTGCTTTAAAATAGCGATTATTGCCAGGCGTATTTATTACTTCTTCTAATAGATTTATGGCTTTGGTTGGCTGATGCAACTTTGTTAAATAGATATTTGCCAATAATTTCATAGCTTGTATTGCATATTGATTATTTTTATTTTGTTTTATAAAGGTTAAATAATCGCGCTCTAGCTCATTCAATTTAGCGGTGTCAGAAAAGGTGCTCATTTTAATCATATCATATCTGGCCTCTAACCATCCATTTTGTGCTTGATAATAATAGCGTTCTTCTTTTCCTAATTCCATCACGTATGCATAAGATTGTGCAGCAATTTCGTACTCCTTATTTGCATTGCAAATATTTGCAAATACAATAAGTTCTAAACCCATGTCGTTCTTTTTTTTGCTCAATGACTTATAATGTATAAACGCATTTTTCCAATCTTTTTGTTGCACCAATGCCCAGGTGAGCAGTTGTTCATACACCAAGTTGTTTTCACTTGCCCTTATTCTTTTTATCAGCGCTAATTTCAGATTGTCATAGGTAGATTTGTTTTTCATAAATGCAGGCAGCTGGCTTATCACAATTTGATATTGATTTTCGTTTACTATTGCTAAATCTAAGAGCATTTCTAAGGCTTTTTGTTGATTATCAATACGCAGATAGAGCTGTGCTATTTCTATTTGGTGTAAAAAATATTGTCCCAAGAACTTTTTATTTTTCTCCAATAAACTGATGGCTTCATTTACATATCCTTGTTTTGCCAATTCCACTCCAATGCTTGCTGAATTAACTTCGTTTTTATAATTTTCTTCAATAATTTTATCTAACAGTTTTTTAGCCTTTTTGGTATCTCCATCTTGGTCTAAAAAAAATATCTCTGCAATGCTAAAACGGGGTTGTTTTGTTTTCTCAAAAAAATAGTTGGCCACTTTTTTTGCCTCTTTAAATTTTTTTACTTTTACTAAACAAGATATATATGGTTCATAAATAAGCAGACTTGCAGTTTTTTTATCTATTTGTTGACCAAATAGCATCACTGCTTTTTCACATTCTCCATCTTGTGCATACTGTATTGCTAATTTTTCAATACTTGTTTGGGCGACCATTTGCTTGCAACAAAACATGTAAATAAGCAAAAAACTAAATTTTAATAGTGATTTCATTCCTTAATTTTTACAAACATTTTTTATATCATCTAATATTCAAAAAACGTTCCTTTTTTTCATTTCAAATTTACTTTATTATTCTAATAAATAGTCATTATTTAGTACATATTATATAATAGCGCTTAATTTAGCTTTAATAGTCGCCCAAAAATGGGAAAAGTTTTTTTTAATTTCTGGCAAAGAACCTTGATGAGCACCACCAATTTTTAAATAATTTTTATAGAAATAGGCTGCACTGATACCCCACTTTCTTTTAAATTGTTTACGGCCATTATTTAGTTTAACACGATGTAGCGTCTTGGATTGAAAATGATAAACCCTACTGCTGCCAACTCCTATAAAATCTCTGATACCCAATTGCCATAATTTCATAGAAAAATCAGGGTCTGAGTATAATCCCGGGCTAAAAGATTCGCTGTATCCGCCTACCGCATCCCAATTTGCCTTGCTAACCAAACTTGGGGGCCACGATGCACCATTCCAGTCATCAAAACTAATATGCTTATGAAAATCAAGTAGTTTAGCTAAATTAAAATTACCATTAAGTTCACCAAAAAAGTGTGGGGCAATCATGCAATTAAAAGGTCCTTTTGTGGGCTCTATCATTGTGGCACTTAAATAAAAATTTTCATGGCCGATTGCTTTTATTTTTTTTATTAATGCTGCATCCCATTGCGGCAAAGCATACATGTCATCATTCATATAAACAAGATAGGGTGCTGTGGCTTTGGCAGCTAAAAGATTTAGCGCCTTACAAATCCCTATATTTTCGCTGCTGTGGGTATAACTAATTTTTTGTTCTTGGAGCCATGCAATACTTTCGTCTTTTCCTTCATTTACATGCACAAGTATTTGATGATTATATCCACTGTGTTCTTGCAACGATTCAATACATGTTTTTAGGTATAAAAAATTATTCCAAGTGGGGATAAGTATGCTAAACATTTAAGCTTCAAATTTACGCATTTCAAAATTAATATGACATAAAAAAACCCTCAATTTTGAGGGTTTTTTTATTTTTGTGCTTATCGCATTAAATACACTGTGTTGTTATTTATATACCATTTGCTTACAAAGTAATCTGTATATCGCATGCTATAATTATAGAATCCTTCTTGCACTGGCTTGCCTTGATATGTTCCATCCCATCCTTTGTTTACATCTTTAGTGGCAAATAATATTTCTCCCCAACGGTTAAAAATAGTTATTTCATAGCCTTTTACACCTTGCAATACACCGCTTAGTTTAAAAATCTCATTAATTCCATCGCCATTTGGGCTAAACGAGTTGGGAATATAAACAGAGAAAGCAGGTTCTATAAATATTGTTTTGGAAGATGTGTCTGTGCAAAGGTTTTCGTTTGATATGATCAATGTAATTCTAAATCTACCGGTATCCATAAATGAATATTTTGGGTTTTGAATATTGCTTTTTCCAGTTTCGCCAAATGTCCAATCCCATGTCAGTGCACCAATTGATAAATCAGTAAAGTCTACATCAGGTTCAATAATTGTAGGTTTAATAGGACTCATGCTAAAATCTGCTGTGGGTTTATCAAATACGGTAATAATACTGTCATATTCTATATCTGCATCGCAGCCAAAAGCACTTTCTACATAAAGAGAAGCGCTGTATTTTCTAGGAGCCATCAAAACTGTATTTGCATTCGAGGTATTGCCTGCATTAGCACCATTTACTTTCCAATCATATACTGCAATAACATCATTTGCTACTGTTGCATTGCTTGTTAACATAACCGCTAGCGGAGCACATCCTTTGTCGGGTGTGAAGGTAAAATCAACTACGGGTATTGCATGCGATTTAACCGTTTTGGTTATTTCTGCCTTACAGTTTCTGTTTGTTTCTATGCTCATTTTTACATTATAGCTGCCTACTACTGCATAGGTATGCGCAATGTTGTTTCCAGCATTTGTGTTTCCATCGCCTAGTTCCCAGTTTATAACGCTTATCGTTCCGCTGCTAACAGACGATGTATTTGTAAGCGTTGTTGGCAGCGCTTCACAATCTTCTACTACTGTAAAATTAGGGGTTGGTAAAGGATAAACCTCAATGATGCTATTATTAGAAGCTTTACATCCATTAGTAGTAGTAGCTGTAAGCGAAATATTTTTTGTTCCAAATGAACTATATGTGTAGCTAGGATCTCTAGCAATACTAGTAGCACCGCCACCAAAATCCCAAGCCCATGCGTTAATACTGCCTGTGTCTACTGTGCTATTGTTAGTAAAAAGGGTAGCTAGATTTAAGCATACGTTGGTTCCTGTAAAACTAATATTTGGTAAACTCCATACAAAAATGGGTTTTGTAATTGTGTCTTTGCATCCTGCACCCGAATTTATGATTAGGGTAATGTTATCTACACCAGTGGCATTACTTGTAAATTTAAAACTATCAGCAAGATTAGCTGTCCTGCCGCTTGTAGAAGACCAATTATAACTATTAATGCCAAAGCCATAATGATTGCTTGTGCTTTTCATCAAAGCAGCATTGTTTAAGCATATAATATTACTAGAAAAATCTGCTTTTGGTTTAGGAATAATATAAACGTTGGTAGCCAAAGTGTCTTTGCACCCATTTGCAGTTGTTGTTATTACATTGTAGTTAAACCTTCCTGAATCTTTAAAAATGGTTTTAATTGTTTTTCCTTTAAAACTATCTGCACCGCCAAAATACCAATCTATTTTACTTAAAATTTCTGTCGAGGGCGCATGAGACTGTGTAAGTGTTCCACTATCGCCAAAACATAAGTTTTGAGCAACTACAGCTGACTGCACTTGATTAAATATTTTTACATTATGGGTAACTGAGTCTGCACAATCTGCATTTTGCCTAATTACTAATTTTGCATTATAGCTGCCTGAACTTGCATATTTATAGGCAGGATTGGCTGCGTTAGATGTATTGCCATCGCCTAAATGCCAGATTTTTGCTGAGGGAGTAATGGATGTTGTATTGCTAGTGTCTAAAAAGTTTACTGTATTTTTTAGGCAAGCATCATTGAAACTAAATCCAGCTTTAAAAGGTGGATGTTTGGTAATGGTGGTATCTTTGCTTGCTTTGCAGCCTACAGAGTCTGTAACTGTAAGCACTACTTTAAAATTGCCATAAGTATTGTATAAATATGACGCGTATGGGGCATAAAAAGAATCTATCGTTCCATCCCCAAAATCATAAACCCATTTTGCTATTTTTCTCAATTTCACTGAGCTGCTGTCTGAAATAAGCAAACTGTCTTTGAAACAACTTCCTGATGCTGCAAACTTAGCAACAGGAACAGGATAACGCTCTACTTCATGAGTGGCAGTATCATAGCAGTCAAAACTAGACCTTACAAATAAATTAGTAATATATTTACCCACGGTATCGTATAAATGTGTAGGATTTGAAGCAAATTCTCTTGCTCCATCGCCATAGTCCCAAAGTTTAAAAACAAGATTGCCAGGTGTATCTACTTCAACACTGTCAAAAAATTTAACCACATTGGCATCACACGCATTTTGAAATGTGAAACTAGCCCTTGGATTGCTGGCTACTTTTACTAGCAATTCTGCACTATCTGTGCTTGAGCAACCATCAAATGTTTTTTTGGTCACAGTTAACTTTACTCTATAATCACCCGCGCTTTTATAAGTGTGTTTTGGGCTTTTTAAAGTATCTGTATTGCCATCTCCAAAATTCCAATTGTATTTTGATGCTACAAAACTTGCAATGCCATTAAATTCTGCTACTTCACCTAGGCATAAGGTGTTTAGGTTATTGGGTTTTTTGTTTTTATCAGCAAGGGTAATATATGCAGCAAGGTTGGTAACATTGGCTCCTGCATTATATCCATAAGATTCAAAACTTCCAAAACCATAAGCAGTCGCATTAAATCCTCCAGCAGCTAGTAATCGTTGATTGCCTTTTGGTACTTTAATTCTTGCATAAGCATAACTGGGCAAGGGTATAAATCTTGTAAAAGGCACCCTGCTTCCATTTAAGGTAAAGGTGGCTGTATCCTTGCTTTGAATAACCACATTAATATAATTGGCGGTGATGGCCTCAAATTCTGAAGAATACACTACTATGTCTTTTAAGGTTTGCTGTATTGGAGAAAGCATTATCATAGAAGGGTCGCCTGTGCCACCGCAGCTTTGTGTGGTAGAAAATTGAGCCACACTAATGGGGTTGTTTGAAGTAATATATTGTGGTGTGCTAACATTGCCTGATTGAAAAAATTGTCCTTTACTCAATATAGCAGCAAAACCTCCATTTACTGTAACCACAGTATTGTTTGTCCCTGCTAAAACGCGAAATCTATCAAAAGTTCTGCCCAATTGGGGCACAGTTAAAAAATCTGTAGACCATGAATTTACAGGAAAAAGTTGTTCATATAAATTATCTTTTGATGTGAAACCACCGCAATTGCCTAGAGTAGTGCCTGTATTTCCAGAAAAAACGGCTATTTTTTTACAAGCAGCAGATACACCCGTATCTATTACCTCTATTAGCGTGCCAGTTAAATCATTGTACCTATTGGGTGCCATACCCTGATAAATTTCTCCCCTATTTAGTGTAATATTATATGGAGTGCCTACAACCCAAGCTCCAGAAGCTCTTTGCACTGTAGAAGTCTCTGGAGTGATTCTTATTTTAGTATTGTCGCTTGATGCTACTATCATAAAAACTGCTTTTGAAACTACATCGTTTCCACTATTGGCTGATTCTTGAGACCATGTCATTACCCTATATTCTTTTCCCGCGGTGCCGGTTGGTAGCACCAATGTTGCATCAGAACGATAATCCCTGTGAATATGTGCATATAGAGCAACAGGTAATACGGATGTTACACGTATTCCTCTATTTTGAATACAATCTGTGCAGCCAATATACGCTGTGGTATTTGGTATAGATACTACTGTTACTATATTTGCAACAATGGTAAATGTAGTGCTCCAGGCTTGTCCCGGAATACTTACTGTGCCTGTGGTATTGCTGTCAGAGGTAATATACAAATCCATCTCTGCCGGAGAACTTCCTGTGCCATTGATATGCGCCATAAAACCTAACCAAAAATCCGTTCCTTTACTTGTAGTGCCTTGAGAAAAAACATTGCTAAAGCTTAGGATAACGGTAGTTAAAATAAGTAGTTTTATTTTTTTCATATTAATTTCATGTAAATGTTATCAAAAGTAAAATAAATAATCCTAATTGCAAACGTTTTTTAAAAAAATGACAATAGTCTAGAGGCCAATAAAATAGGTGTTTAATAGTATTTATTTATTAACTAATAGTAAATTCTGTATTAAATTTTTTAAAAAAGCAACTTATTAATGTAAAATTTTTGTGTTCAATTTCAATTTTCATATTAAATTCTTAATTTCATTTTTATAAAAAAACAAAAGTGTTAGCAGTAGAAAATTTATGAGTATTGAATGATTCAAGTTTGATAAAAAGGCTTGTGTAATT
>Ga0105053_10001323_pt1 | contig 39944 bp, 39 predicted proteins | sample BON01_FD_78093 | JGI IMG/M metagenome (GOLD analysis project Ga0105053, IMG submission 78093) | Freshwater microbial communities from Lake Bonney liftoff mats and glacier meltwater in Antarctica - BON-01 | ecosystem: Environmental > Aquatic > Freshwater > Ice > Glacier meltwater | place: Lake... | reverse complement strand
TGCCAGCAGTGGAGGCCATTGGTTGAGGTATTTGATAGAAAATAATGCCGTCAACCCTAATTTTCTTCTAAATCGTTGTGCGCATCTCCGCCTAAGCTATAATAATTGTTTTCTTCATCTTCGCTGCCTACGCTTTCCTGTTGGTTGTCGAGTTCCGATCCGGGTACGTCTAGGTCATCGCCAGACCTATCCGAAGCAAAGTCCTTTTCGTTTTTTGTGCCGGTTATTTCATTCGGGGCTTTTCGTTTCGAAAGATCCTCTGGATTTAAGTCGGGTTCTTTTTTCCCCTGATTATACATATCCTCGGAGGGCGGGTAGCTAGGATATCCAGGGAATTCGGATGTTTTTATGGGTGATGATGCATGATGTGTAGCGGCATAATGATGAAGGATCGCTGCCAACGACTCATAATACTCATCTAAGTTTTTGAGGCCGACAGAATCTTCGTCTGAATTATGTACTGGTATTTCCATAATGTATTTTGAAAGTTCTGGAAATTGCTTTTGAATGGTTGAGGTGAGTGCCAGAATGTTTTGCTCCAATTCAATTTTGGTTTTCATAATATTTTTTTTTCAGTTTGACGAATCGCCCTCTTTTAACTTTTCACTCAATATTGGCGTAAGAATATCCGACGGCTAATTCATTGACAACATCCCTTATTCCCGGCGTTTTCCAAGCGATGCGTTCTGCCTCTTCTTTTTGATACCAAGAGTCCACAGCACCTGTAAGGGTTACTGTAGTCCCCGAAACTTTTACCTGAATAGAACCGCTGTCTATCGGCCAGCTCCTGGCAATGGCATGCTCAACTTCCTGTTGTTCAATCGCATCCTGGATGTCGGACTTGATTGTAATGGTATTGGTTACCCCCTTAACACCCGTAATGTGTTTAACAGCGTTTTTGGCTGCCTCTTTCTGATAGTTCCAAGGTAACTCACCGTTCAAAGTTACCCAGCCGTCCTCCACTTCCACGGTCACCTTGTCTTTTAGCAATGACCAATTATTTTTTAAGGCAATTAGTACTTCGTGGGCAACTTCCGAATTGGATTTAATCCATGAGCTAGGAAACCGCACCTCAATGTTTTCTACCAAAGCTTTAACGCCATTTACTTTTTTAGCTGCATGCTCCGCTTCCAGCTTTTTGACATAACTATCCACAATTCCCGTGAGTGAAATAACACCATCCTTGGATGTAACACCAATTTCTGCGGCAATCAATTCTGGTTCCCGCTTTATAGCATTTTGAACGTCGTTAAGCAATTGTGCGTCGTTTTTCATTGTCCTGTATTCGGCGCTGCTACGGTACCGTAGTAACTATCTAAAGTTCCCATCATCCAAAGGAATATCCTTACGGTATCCTACAAACTAATTGCATCATTTACAGATTTTATCAGTCTAAGCATCTCGGCTGTCTAACTCGGCAAGCCGCGGGCGCACTTCACGCTCATAATGCGCTCGCTAACCACGTCTCGGGAAGAAATCCGCACTTCAATAAGCGCAGTTTATCTTTTCGGTTTTTCTAAGTTTGAGCTTGTCGAAACCCCCTGTGCGTATAGCCTGGCGCAGTGAGGAATATGAGCAGCATAATAAAATATGCGCTGACGATAATTTTTGTTTAGGTTGCTAGAAATAGAAAAAATATTTATTGCTATAAAAAATAAGATCACATAATTTGGTGCGACACTCAATTCACTAAAGTATATTTTATACTTAGTCCTTCAACTTCCACCTCAAATCTGGTTAACTAATACACCCCAATGAACAACTGGCTCACCCAACTCCAACAATTCTGGTCATCGGCGCAAAAAACGCCGCTGCAGGCACCGGTGCATGAAGTGCTGAAAAGAAATGAAAGGTTTTTATCGGCCTATGCGCTGTGGGACAATAAACCGGTGATTGAAGCCTTGCGGAAAGCGTATCAAAGGGAAATATTGGGTGAAAAATCTACTGCTTTTACCCGTATTGATGGACCAACCGCAGCCGGAATTCAATGGCAAAAGCCTGATATTTTGTCGAATGCCGATTTTGATTTTTTGCTGGAGCATACTAAGGATTTGTTGCTTACGCTCGGGTACGTCCAACACCAGGCCGATCGCCGTTTGTTCAACCGCGAAAAGGCAGTAGAAGAAGTACACCGGTACTACCTCAAGGCCCGGATAAGTGCTGAGGCCATGACGCAACAGATGCAGCAGCGATGGGGGAATATTTTATTGGAAGTGAGCAGGGAGGATGGCCGGGTAAAAAGTCTAAAAATTCAACTTAATCGATACAACGACCGCAGCTACAGCGAAGCCGATTCTTTTGACAGTCTGATGGAATTATTGCTCCATTAAACGGCAGTCAAACCAAATACCTTGGCATGCCAGCTATCGCGCAAGGGCAGCCGAAACTTTTCGTTGAGCTCTTTTTTGGTGAAAACCAAAGTGTTGACCACAGTGCGCTCACCATGAACTTCACCGGTTTGCACGAGTGCATCAAAATTACCGCGGTTGCTGGTGAGCAGTTGTTCGCCGGCATAATAATAGACGAGGCTGCGGTTAAACAATTCTATGCCAAATTCTGACTCTATAACCTGCAAAAAGTGCACGGATTTATCAATCGAACAACCTGACGCTTGGTGTTGGTCTTCATCAACGGCCAAGACGATAAACTGATTTTCGATGAGCTCAAAACTAGCTTTCAGCGCTTTATTATGAGCGGTCCAGTTTTCAACAAAAGTGGTGAGTCCTTGTAAGAGCGGGTGCAGTTCTGCCGGGCCAAATGGGCGGTTGGCGGCATACACCCAAACACGGGCTTCATCGGTTAATTCGGAGAAAGGAACATACATACTTCGGTATTACTTAGGACAAGTATCGAGAAAGGAGTTTAAGTCGGGAAGACTTACACTGCCTTTTTTTCAACAGTTTTTGATGATAAAGTGATAGTTATCAGTCAATCAAACCGTTGGCCTGTGCAATAAGTTCGGCGAGGTCATAGACTTTAATGTCTTTTTCACGCTCTTTTTGTTTTACACCGTCGCTCAGCATGGTCATGCAGAAAGGGCAAGCGGCTGCAATTACAGTCGGTTCTACTCCCAGCGCTTCTTCAATTCTTTCGATGTTGACTTCCTTATCCCCTTTTTCAGCTTCTTTAAACATCTGCGAACCACCGGCACCACAACAGAGGCCATTGGCTTTGCTGCGTTTCATCTCCACCAACTCCACATCGAGTGCTTCAAGCAATTGGCGGGGGGCCTCGTAAATGCCATTGGCCCTGCCGAGATAACAGCTGTCGTGAAAGGTGATACGTTTGCCTTTAAACGGGCCGCCATCTGCGATCCGCAAACGGCCTTCGTTGATGAGTTGCTGCAGCAGGGTGGCATGATGTACCACTTCGTAGCTGCCACCGAGGCCGGGATATTCGTTTTTGAGCGTATTAAAACAATGGGGGCAAGCCGTGACTATTTTTTTCACTTCATAGCTATTCATCACCTGAATATTCTGCATGGCCTGCATCTGAAAGAGGAATTCGTTGCCGGCACGTTTGGCAGGGTCGCCAGAGCAGCTTTCCTCGGTGCCGAGTACAGCGAATCTTACTCCACATTGGTCGAGTATGGCGGCTACGGCCTTGGTGATTTTTTTAGCCCGGTCGTCGAAGCTGCCGGCACAGCCTACCCAAAAGAGGATTTCGGCTTGTTCGCCACGGGCCATCATTTCGGCCATGGTGTCGATTTTGAGTGTTTTGGTCGTGCTCATGCCTTTGTATTGGGGGTTTTTACTTCGAGATTATCTGCCCAGCTAAAACGGTCGGCGGCCGGAAACTGCCAAGGGGCACCGTTGTTTTCGATATTGCCAAACATCAGGCCCCATTCGGATGGGACTTTCGAGGCTTCCATGGCCTGGTAGCGGCGCAGTTCGGTGATGATGCTTACTGGATTGATGAGTATTGGGCAGGCTTCTACACAGGCGTTACACGTGGTGCAGGCGAGGGTTTCTTCGGGGGTGATATAATCGCCCAAAAGCGTTTTGCCATCATCCACAAAACTGCCGTTTTTGTCGATGTTTTTGCCGACTTCCTCCAAACGGTCGCGGGTATCCATCATTATTTTTCGAGGGGAGAGCAGTTTGCCTGTCTGGGTGGCGGGACAAACGTCACTACATCGACCGCATTCGGTGCAGCTGTAGGCATCTAATAAACTTTTCCAAGGCAGATCGAGCACATCTTGAGCGCCAAAACGGGCAGGCACTGCATCGGGGTCGGCGGCAGCATAGGGATTGGCGTTGGGATCAAGCATTAGCGCTACTTCTTTTTTTACGCTTTCCATATTGCTAAACTGACCAGCGGGTTCGAGTTGAGCGTACCAAGTATTGGGGAAGGCGAGTAGGATGTGGAAGTGTTTAGAATAGGGTAGATAATTCAGAAAGGCAAAAATGCCGAGTATGTGCAACCACCAACATACCCTTTCGATGGTGTGCAAAGTTTCGGGAGAATAACCGTTTAATAGCGGTGCAAGCAGGTTACTCACCAGATAACCACCTTGTTCGGGCATGTTGGCTTCGGCGATGTTCATGCCGAAAAGGGCACTCATGAGTACCAACTCAATGATAAGGATGAGATTGGCGTCGAGACGTGGCCAGCCAGTAAGCTCGGGACTTTTTAAACGTGCCAACGGCTGCACATTTCTCCGCCATAAAAAGACCACACAGGCGAGAATTACTGCAACACCTAATATTTCAAAAAAACTGATTAGGTAGTAGTAAAAATCGCCGAAAAAGGGTTTGAAAATGCGGTGGTTACCGCTTACGCCGTCGATGATGATTTCGAGTACTTCTAAATTGATGAGAACGAAGCCAACATATATAAGAATATGGAAAAACCCGGCAACGGGTCGGGTTACCATTTTCGACTGCCCCATGGCCACACGTGCCATGGTTTTCCAGCGGTCGGCGGGGCGGTCGCTGCGGTGAAGCGGCTGACCTAAAAAGATGTTTCGCCTTATTTTGCCGACTTTCCGGGCGAATATCCCTATACCGACTGCAGCCACTAACACAAATAAGATCGAACTCAGCATGCGTTGTATTTTTAGAATTCCTCAAAATAAGGGAACAAGCGGCATTTCGTAAAGTTTATGGTTTTTTGTCGACAGTTTTTTGGCTTGTTTAGAAAGAATCTATGTAAGCATGCAAAAAACTTCGATTTAAAATGACTTACTATTGGCATAAATAAAATGTCCCATTATCTTCGCACTCCAAACCAGCGGTGATATAGCTCAGCTGGTAGAGCATCGGACTGAAAATCCGTGTGTCGCTGGTTCGAATCCGGCTATCACCACGAAACCCCGCAATAGCGGGGTTTTTTGGTTTTAACTATTTCCCAACCCTAACGCCGCCAAGCCCGAAAACATTTTTTTTGACTTTCATTCTTGGCGAGAATACTTTTTCGCTTGAAAAACGCACATCCTCAATCGTATAAAAGGCGTTGGGGTTATAGTTTTTCACAATTTGCACTATTTCGGGTAGGTCACGGCGTTGTACCAGCGCAAAAAGTATGTTTACATCGCCTTGCGAGCCTTGGGCATCTACACTCGTCACGCCATAACCGGCATTGCGCAAATGCTGCAGCAGCAGATCGGCTGGCTTAGCAGTGATGATTCGGATGACCAAATTACCGATTGCAAGCACTTCTTCAAGCCACAAGCCGATGTAGTTGCCCACGGCAAAACCTCCCGCCCAAGCCAGATAACTCGGCCAGTTGTTGGCATATTTGAGTATCTGACTCATCGCAACAATCCAAATCAGCACCTCAAAAAAGCCGAGTACAGGGGCAATCCGTTTCCAGCCCTTCGATACAAATACGATACGCAGCGTGCCTATCGTTACGTCGGCTACACGTGAAAAGAAGATGACAATGGGAATAAGGACCCAGGCAACCAGATCTGGATCGTAACCTTCGAACATGATGCAGTGATTTGACCCGAAAATTCGGAAAGAAAAAGGAGAGTCGGCGTGAAGCACCAAACTATTCTTTAGTATTGTGCGCAATTAATGCGCGTTGGTTTTGAAAGAATGCTTCTGGCAGCCTAAATTGTGTCTTTTAGCAAAGAAAATATGTCGACGAACATCAATAAAATAGCAGTACTTTCTTCAGGTGGCGATAGTCCGGGAATGAATGCTTGCATACGTGCCGTGGTTCGTGCAGGTATTTATTACAACTGCGAAATGTGGGGGGTCATTCGGGGTTACGACGGATTGATCCAGGATGACTTTGAAAAGATGGAGCTGCGCTCGGTGAGTAATATTATTCATCGCGGGGGTACTATCCTTAAATCCGCCCGTAGCGAAGCATTTAAAACCGAAGCAGGCATGGAGGCGGCTTTTCAGAACCTAAAAAAAAGGGGCATTCAGGCCTTAATCACCATCGGAGGCGACGGCACCTTTAGGGGCGCCCATTATTTCTCCAAAAAATACGATATCGCAGTGATGGGCTTGCCCGGCACCATCGATAATGACCTCTACGGAACGGATTATACCATTGGCTACGATACGGCCACCAATACCGTTGTGGAGTGCATAGATAAAATTCGCGATACTGCCGACGCCCACAGCCGACTTTTTTTTGTAGAAGTAATGGGACGTGATGCCGGGTTTATCGCATTAAATGCAGGTATAGCAGCAGGTTGTGAGGATATACTCATACCAGAATCGGAAACGAGCATCGATAATTTGGTCGAAACACTGAAAAAGGGCCGAAAAACAAATAAAACCTCGGGAATCGTTGTGGTTGCCGAAGGAGATGAGGCTGGTGGCGCCATCGAGGTGGCCCGGAAAGTCAAAGAACAGTTTGATGGTTACGAAATGAAGGTCACCATACTTGGACACATTCAGCGCGGGGGCAGCCCAAGCTGTTTCGATCGCGTGCTGGCCAGTCGGCTCGGCGTAGCCGCCGTCGAAGGATTGCTTGATGGCCAGAGTAAGATGATGGCGGGTGTGATCAACAACAAAATTGTATATACCCCGCTTACACAAGCCACCAAACAAAACCCCCAGCTCGATCCCGATCTGGAACGTATTGCCCGTATAATTTCTATTTGATATGTTAGTAGTAGTGGATAGTGGCTCAACCAAAGCCGACTGGAAATTTGGTCCCGCCGAAGAAAACCTAATTACCACCAAGGGATTTAACCCCTTCTTTCACGACCGCACCTTTATTTTGGAAGAATTGCAGAAATCAGCGCTGGCCGCCTTCGCTGAACAGGTTACCGAACTTAATTTTTATGGAGCGGGGTGTTCTAGTGCCGAACGTAACCTCATCGTATATGGCCCCTTGACGGAATTTTTCCCAAATGCAAAGGTGTTGGTAGATCATGACATTTTAGGTGCTGCTATTGCCACCAATGGCGACAAGGAAGGCATCAGCTGCATCATAGGAACAGGCTCTAATTCCTGCTATTATAATGGAGAAAAGCTTTTTCAGGTGGTGCCGGCTTTGGGTTATTTACTTGGCGACGAAGCCAGTGGCAGTTATCTGGGGAAACGATTGTTGTCGGATTACCTCTACAAATTATTGCCAGAACCATTGCATACTGCGCTTGAAAAGGATTTTAAGCTCACCAAAGAAATCATCTTTCAGCATGCCTATCAGGAACCCAATGTAAACGTGTATTTCGCTTCTTTTGCACGCCTGTATACGGCCCACCGCGAATTACCCTATGTGCAAGAAGTGGTAGCGGCGGGATTTCATCTATTCCTTGATATACACATCATGCGTTATCCCCGTATCCAAGAGATACCCTTGAATTTTGTAGGGTCGATAGCCTTTTACTTCGAAGATTTACTTACTCAGGTGCTAGAAAGTAAAAAGCTCGTGAAAGGGCGCATTTTACGCAAACCTATCCACGAGCTTTATCGGCATTTTGCTGAAAGAGGAACGGCTATTTCTTAACGAGCGCTGCAATTTTTTCTTCCATCACATATTCGTCGCCCTCCACATAACTGTTGTGACGGTAGACCACATTGCCTTGTTGATCCACAAGCATCGAAAACGGCACAGTTTGGAAATTCATTGAGCGTTTCATATCCTCATTTGGGTCAAGCAAAACCTGAAAAGGCCAGTTCACACCGTTCACATAGGCCTTCACTTTAGCGCTATTCCGTGTATCGTCGATGGAGATAGCGAGGACTTGAACGTCGAAATCATTCTGCCAGCCTTCGTAAAGATCTGCATAATTGGAGAGTTCTTTTTTGCAGGGAGAGCACCAGGTTGCCCAAAAGGTAATCACTGTGATTTTGCCATTGCCCGTGAGCTCGCGAATGCTAACGGTTTCTCCAGCGAGATTTTTGAGTTTGACGTCGGGCACACCTTCTGATTGTGCCAACACCATGCTGCTGCTGAACAACGCGGCCAAGAAAAGTAGTTTTTTCATACAGATAAAAGTAATGAGTTGAACGTTTGCTTGTGTCACTAAGCAGATATTATGCCTAAATTACCGCCCGTTTAGTAAGATTATTACCTATGTACAAGTTTTTCATGGCATCTGCCATGGCCTTATGTTTTTGTGCACTTGGTCGGCCCGCCGCCGCCCAAGGCACGCTCACCGGTGATTTGGAATTGTATCAAAACTTCTTTTTCCTCGATTCCAACATTCTCTCACAGCCTATCCCACCGCAGTATTATCAGCAACTGAGCTCTACCGATGCTTGGCTGAACCTGAATTACCGGATGAAAGACCTGACGATTGGGGTGCGATTTGACATGTTTCTAAACTCAGGATTGCGCACCCCAGGAACAGTACAAAACAACCAAGGCATCGGCTTCTGGTTTGCACGAAAAAAAATTGAAAAACTCGAATTGACCATTGGTTATTTCTACGATCAGATTGGGAGCGGTGCCATTTTTAGGGCCTACGAAGGGCGAGGGCAAAACCTCGACTATGCCATACGTGGTATGCACGCCAAATATGAAATCAATCCCGACTGGACGATGAAAGCTTTTGTAGGCCGACAGAAATTCCTCTTCGATACCTACGCCAGCGTGATGAAGGGCGCTAACATCGACGGCGCGATTGCCCTGTCGGAAGATATTTTGTTGCGTCCAGGTTTAGGAGCCGTAAACCGTACCCTCGATAATAACAGCATGTCCTTGATCGTTAGTCAAATCGAAAACCAACCTATCGGTACACGCTTTGTGCCTAAGTACAATGCTTATGCCTTCAGTGCATATAATACGCTCGATTACAAAGGACTTTCTTGGTTTGTGGAGTTGGCAACCAAAAGCCCAGAATCAGTACTGAATCGCGAAGGTGACCGCTTAATCGATAAACCTGGCACTTTTGTGCTGTCCAGTTTGAGTTACAGTCAGCCTGGTATTGGTGCTACCCTCCAATACAAACGCACTGAATTTTTCGAGTTTCGCACCTCACCTTTAGAAATTTTAAACGATGGCTTGGTAAATTTTATTCCTCCATCGGCACGAATGAATACCTACCGACTTACTTCTCGTTACGCACCTCCCACCCAGCTCATAGGCGAGCAAGGTATACAGGGTGATGTGGTGGTAAGTATTGCTAAAAAGCACAATCTGCAAGTGAATGTTTCGGATGTAAAAACCCTTGAAGGCGCACGATTATACCAAGAGTTCTACAGCGAACTGAAATTGAAGGTAAATACTAAATTCACAGCCATCGCTGGCTTACAGCGCCTAATATATAACCAAGAAGTTTTCGAAAACAAACCTGGCAAACCCTTGGTGCGTACTTGGACGCCTTTCGCAGAATTTGTCTACAAGCTGAATCGCAAAAATTCATTGCGTGCCGAAGTTTCCCATATGCAAACCAAACAAGATCTGGGCTCATGGTGGTGGGGGTTGCTCGAATACAATATTGCGCCCAAATATTCCTTTTCTATTATGGATATGTGGAATTATGGAAATACAGACCCCAGTAAAAGGCTGCATTATTTTACGGTGTTTGGCGCAATGAATCATCAAAAATTACGGGTTACAGGTGGTTATGTCCGCCAAGTAGAGGGAGTAATTTGTACGGGCGGTGTTTGTAGGATAGAACCTGCTTTTAATGGTGTCCGACTTTCGCTAACTTCAACCTTTTAAATCATGGGCATGAAAAGGCTACTCATCTTACTTGTTGTTACTTTGTGGATACAGTCGTGCAAAGAAGTGGGCCCTAATGTTGATATCGATGGCACTTCCAGTTTGTCGGGAGATACTACTTATCTCGAATCTAATGTTGCCGCTTCCCAAGATAGGGTGGTACTCCTTGAAGAATTTACAGGAGTACGCTGTGTGAATTGTCCAAGAGCCCATGCTACAATAAAACAAATTCAAACGGCACATCCTGGTCGTGTACTGGCTGTTGGTATACATACTGGTATTTTTGCTCAACCTTACACCGGTCGGCCAGATTTTAAAATACCTGAAGGGAATGCCATTGAACAAGCTTTAAATGGTGCTCAAGGGTATCCGTCGGGTGCCGTAGATCGCACTTTATTCGCAGGGGAAAGCCGTATCATTATCGGCGACAATAAATGGTCGAATTATGTTAATGACCACCTTGCTGTGGCAACACCCGTAAACATTAACCTAGCGAAAGCCTATAACGCAGCCTCACGTCAGTTAGACTTTACGGCAACCATACGGTTAACAGCAGCCTATGCTGAAAATTTGTATTTCTCAGCTTATTTGATTGAAGACGATATTATAGACTACCAACTCACCCCAACAGGTATTGATTCTTCCTATTCGCATACCCACGTTTTGCGTAAATTGTTAACTCCATTATCAGGACAACAGCTCAATGCCCCTTCATTTACAGCTGGGCGGGTGGTGGTTCAGCGCTACAGTTTGACAATCGGCCCTGCTTTTAATGTTGCCAATCTTAAAATAATCGCCTTTGTTCATAACAATGGCACTAACAAGTCCGTGTTACATGCGGCATATAGTTTAGTAGAATGAGTTTATTTCCAGAATACACACCTGCCTTAATTATTGGAGCTGGTCCCGCCGGCGTTACCACGTCATTGTTTTTAACGAAGTTTGGGGTAGATCATCTCGTCATTGATAAAGCAAAGTTTCCAAGAGATAAAATTTGTGGAGACGCATTGAGTGGAAAGGTGGTCGCACTTTTTGGCGAACTCGGCCTCGAATACATTGATCAGATAGAAGCTAAGCCGGCGGAATTTTTACCTTGTCCGGGTATTTCTTTCGTAGCTCCTAACGGAAAATGTTTATCTGTACCCTTTCGAAATACTGTTTCCGGAAGGGAAACAGCGGCAGGTTTTATTTCAAAACGTATTCATTTTGATCAGTTCATGGTTGATCACCTCGAAGCAGGTCGTTTACGTGAACAATGTGAATTAGTAAGTTTCGAACGTAAACCGGATGGGGTACATGCCCTAGTTAAATTTGAGGGAAATACCTACCCTATCCGCACGGAGATTATTGTTGGTGCTGAAGGGGAAAGAAGTATAGTTGCAAAGCAATTGGCGGGCTATGTAAAATCAAAAGACCACTATTGCGCAGCCGTTCGTGCGTATTACAGCGGTGTTGAGCCTGGTCCGGATGCGGGATATATTGAGCTACTGTTTCTTCAAGAAGCACTTCCAGGTTATTTATGGGTATTTCCACTGCCCAATGGACAATGGAATGTGGGTGTAGGTATGGTGAGCAATAAGGTGAGCAAAAATAAAGTGAATCTAAAAAAATTAATGGATGAGCTGCTCACTACCCATCCGCTACTCAGGACACGTTTTGCCAATGCAAAGCCGGAATCTCCTGTGCAAGGCTGGGGCTTGCCTCTAGGTAGTAAAAAATGGACCTTGGCCGGTGAACGCTATTTACTTACGGGCGACGCTGGTTCACTAATTGATCCGTTTACTGGAGAAGGCATAGGTAATGCTATGTATAGTGGTAAACTGGCCGCAGAAGCAATACAAAAAGCCTTAATCGCCAATGATTTTAGTGTGAAACAGTTGCGGAACTATGAAACGGGTGTGTACGCTGCCCTAGGGCAAGAGCTAAAAATTGGAAATACGCTTCAAAAGCTAACAAATTTCCCTTGGTTCTTTAACTTTGTTGTAGGTAAAGCGGTTAAAAATAGCACCTTACGTGAAACAATCATTTGTATGTTTGAGGACATTAATTTGAGGGATAAATTGCGTAACCCAATGTTTTACTTTCGCTTGCTTTTCAATAAAGTAGCATGAAAATATATTGTTCTTTTCTATTTATCCTTCTGGTTTCACTTGGCTGTAAGCGTGAGCAGGTTGCTTTATTCAATTATCCACCTTATCAAACCGACAAAAAAGCCTTGGGTGTTTTTTTAACGGCTACCTGGAGTGAGCGTTCTGGCGATACTGGGATACCTACCTTTTATGCAGCAGTCGATTCTTTTGGCGGCCGTATGATTCCCATGGCCGCACATGCAGCGACCGTAGGCGACGCCTTTTATTCGTTGGCTGCTTCACAGTTTTACAGTTTATATAATGCCGAGGAGCTACCCAGCTTAGGTGTAAACGCGCTAGGTTTTCCATTGGCGGGAATTGATGATTTTCGACTTGAAATAATTCGTCAGACGACGCAGCTTTCAGGAAATGACCTCATACCTGCCCAACCAGACGCTGTGTTGGCTTGTGCGAAACAAATCAATGGCCGAACATTCCGAGCCAAAGTTAAGGTGCGTATTGAAAAACCTGTGACCAATGCAAGCTTACAATTGGCCATTTATATCACCGAAAATCGGGTATTGGGTAATCAAGAAGGCAAGGAGAATTCTTTTTTTCACGACTATGTGCTTCGTGGAGGAGCTACCGCCGGACCTTGGGGCGTAATTTGGAAAAGTGGCAATTTTGTGGTCGGGGAAACTTTTGAACAGGAAGTAACCTACCAAATAACTGAAGACATGGATTCTAACCAATTGAGCGTGATTGCGGTATTGTACCGGATGGTGGATGGTTATCCTGTCGAAGTTTTAAATTGCAACAAGCTCTGAGGCAATATTTTTGTTATATTCGAGGGCAAAATCTTTTAAACTATGAAAAAAATATTGATGTTACTCGCAGCCGTTGTGCTTGTCGGCTATGCATGTAAAAAAGAAGAAGCAACCATTCCAACTACTCCAGGAGGCGGAACAGATGGTGTTTTTTTGGCAGCCACTACTCCAACTAACAAAAATGCTGTACTTGAGGATTTCACGGGTGTACGTTGTCAGTTTTGTCCAGATGGACATGACCGTGCCAAAGCTATGGTAACGGCAAATCCAGGTCGTGTAGTGATTATTGCCATTAACTCTGGCCAATACGCAACTCCTGCCAGTGGATGGCCGAACTTTACTTCAGATTTTGGTGACGCCATTCGGCTGCAAACCAATCTTACTGGCTATCCTGCAGGAACCGTTAATCGCCGCGTATTTGCTGGCATGAGTCAATCAGCAGGTGGTACGGCCATGGGACGTGGCAACTGGGCTGGCGCAGGTTCTCAGGTTATAGCTGAAGCTTCTCCTGTAAACATCGGCGCAGTATCAACTTATGATGCAGCTACCCGCACAGCGACTGTGAAAGTAGATATGTATTACACCTCAGATGAAAGCGTTGCGAACTATGTGAATGTCGCTTTCCTCGAAAGCGGTCAAATTGGCCAACAGTCGACGAACACGTCAGGAACGGTTATCGATTACGTACATGACAACATTCTCCGTCATATGTTGACTGGTCAGTGGGGTGAAGTTATCGAAGCCACGAAGACAAAAACAGGCACTAAAATCACTAAAACCTATACCTATGTAGTACCTGTTAAGTATCACGACAACATTGATACCGATATCAACAAATGTGATATCGCGATATTTGTAACCCGCGGTGCAGGTGGAACAGGTGAAATTCTTAATGGCATCAAAGTGAAAGCCAAGTAATTTTTACATTCAATTTTAGCGGCCCCGCTTTTCTCACTGGAAAAGCGGGGCTTTTTGTTGAAATCCCGCGTATAAACACAGCTTTATATCCCTTAGCTTAGCAAAAAAGGAAAGTAGTGGCAGATCAGGTTATCTATACAGAAGACAGCATACGTTCACTCGACTGGCGGGAGCATATTCGCTTGCGTCCGGGCATGTATATCGGCAAGTTGGGAGATGGTTCAGCACACGACGACGGTATTTACGTCTTGCTAAAAGAAATCGTCGATAACTCCATCGATGAATATGTGATGGGTAATGGTAAAATCATCGACATTAAAGTCACCGATCATAAAGTAGTCATACGCGATTTTGGTAGGGGCATACCACTTGGCAAACTTATCGATTGTGTATCGAAAATAAATACTGGGGGTAAATACGATTCAGGGGCTTTCACCAAATCGGTAGGCCTAAACGGGGTCGGAACCAAAGCCGTCAACGCTTTATCGAAACACTTCAAAGTACAATCGATACGCGACGGGAAGACAAAAATAGCTGAATTTGAAGGGGGTGAACTTAGTTCAGAAACCGGTGAAGATCCAAGCAGCGATCGCAATGGCACCTTGGTCACCTTTGTTCCGGACGATAGCATTTTTAAAAACTACCGCTATATCACTGAATTTATTGAGGATCAAATTTGGAACTATGCTTTCCTCAATGCAGGTCTTACCCTTCAGCTGAATGGGCAGAAGTTTTTCTCAAAAGATGGATTGCTTGATCTCTTACAGCGCAAAGCCAACCTTGATGCCATCCGTTACCCTATCATACACCTTAAAGGGAATGATATTGAAGTGGCTTTTACCCACGAAGACCAGTATGGCGAAGAATATTATTCCTTTGTTAACGGCCAGTATACCACCCAAGGCGGAACACATTTAGCGGCATTTAGGGAGGCCATCGTAAAAACCGTTCGGGAGTTTTACAAAAAAGAGTTTGAAGCGAGCGATATCCGGGCTTCTATCGTAGGTGCCGTGAGTTTACGGGTGCAAGAACCAGTTTTCGAATCTCAGACTAAAACCAAGCTCGGCTCTCAAAATATGGCACCAGATGGCCCAAGTCTGCGTGCCTTTGTGATAGACTTTATTAAAAAAGAGCTCGACGATTATTTGCATAAACACCCGTCGACGGCGGAGGCTTTGCTCAAACGTATCACCCAAAGTGAAAGAGAGCGCAAGGACATGGCTGGCATTAAAAAGCTGGCCAACGAAAGAGCGAAAAAAGCCAATCTGCATAATAAAAAACTCCGCGACTGTCGTTTCCACTTTAATGAATCTAAAGACGAAAGACGCTTCGAAACCACCTTGTTTATCACTGAAGGCGATTCAGCGAGTGGATCTATCACCAAGGCGCGGATGGTGGAAACACAGGCTGTTTTTAGCTTACGGGGTAAACCCCTCAACTGCTACGGACTCAAAAAGAAGGTGGTCTACGAAAACGAAGAGTTTAACCTGCTCCAGCATGCCTTAAATATCGAAGAAGGCTTGGAGGGCTTACGCTACAACCGTATTGTAATCGCAACGGATGCCGACGTGGATGGTATGCACATCCGTTTGCTTTTGATGACGTTTTTTCTGCAGTTTTTCCCGGATTTAGTGAAAAACGGTCATTTGTACATACTTGAAACGCCTTTGTTCCGGGTAAGAAATAAACAGACTACCTTGTATTGCTACTCAGATCAAGAACGCCAGCGCGCTATTCAGCAGATTGGTAGTAAAGCGGAAATTACCCGATTTAAAGGTTTGGGGGAGATATCACCCGATGAATTTGGGCAATTTATAGGTGAGGACATGCGTTTAGAACCCATCATCCTGAAAATGGAAATGACTATCGCCAAGTTACTCGAATATTATATGGGTAAAAACACGCCAGATCGACAAAATTTCATCATTGATAATCTCAAAGTGGAAAAGGACTTGTTCGGCACAGAGAAGGAAAGTGAAGTAGAAGAAAGTATAGAGGAAACCGAATAAGATGAAAAATAGCATATTTTCCCTGCTCATGCTAGTGGGAAGCCAACTTTTGGGGCAAACGCCCATTCCAATGCATCCAATTCAGATGTCGGAACAGCTGTTGTTAGCCGTAAAAAATCAGGAAGACCCGCTTCCCTATATTAAAGGTATAGCGGGTTATACGAGTGAAGCGCTACATACTGGCTTAGGCAACGACGCTGAAAAGCAAGTATTCTGGATAAATGTTTATAACGCCTTTATTCAGTATAAACTCAAACAAGACACCAGTCAATTTGAGAACAGACGCAAATTTTTCAAAAAACGAGATATTGTGATTGCTGGCACAACCTTAAGTTTTGACGATATTGAACATGGCATCTTACGCCGGTCGAAAGTTAAATGGGCCGGTGGGCAGCTGCAAAAGTGGTTTCCATCCGACTTTGAGAAAAAACACCGCGTTGAGGTACTCGACTGGCGCATACATTTTGCACTCAATTGCGGGGCAATGGGCTGTCCAGCCGTCGATTTTTACAACGTGGCAGATTTGGATAAACAATTAGAAAATGGGGTAAATCTCTTTCTAATGTTTGAAAGCGAATACGATAGTACAACCAATGTACTGGTGCTGCCGAAGCTTTTTTCATGGTACCGCAAAGACTTTGGCGGGAAAAAGGGCATCTATGAACTCCTCGAAAAACGGGATTATATCCCCGTGGATAGTCAGCCGAAACTTAAATACAGTGAATACGACTGGCGATTGTCGGTTGCCAACTATCGCTAAAACGCAACAAACAAAAGAGTCGGTTAACCCCCGGCTCTTTTTGCTTTATAGCCCATTTGTATCAATAAAGCCACCAAGCGGTCGGCGAAATTACCTTGAATGATGATTTCGCCTTCCTTCACCGTGCCGCCAACTCCACATTTTGACTTCAGGGTTTTGCCTAAAGCTTCTAGATCAGTGGTTAGGCCCACAAATCCGGTGATTAATGAGACTTCTTTTCCGCCTCTTTGTTTGCGGTCGAGATAAACTTTGAGATGTTGCTGTTGTGGCGGCAGCGTTGCGGTATCTTCTGCCGTTTCGGGGGTATAACTCCAGTCAGGATCGGTGCTGTATATTAATCCACCAAGACTTTCTAGTCCTTTGCCTTTTTTGGTCATGTCAGTAGGCTTTTAAACTGAGGTCGAAATTTTTGATGGTATGCGTCAACGCCCCCATACTAATATAATTTACGCCACAAAGGGCATAATTAATCGCATTTTCGCTGGTAATACCACCTGAAGCTTCTGTTTCGGTTTGTTTCCCGATAAGCGCAACTGCTGTTCGTAAATCAGGGAAGCTGAAGTTATCAAGCATGATGCGGTCTACCGGTCCACAGGCCAATATTTCGGCTACTTCTTCCAGATTGCGTGCTTCTACTTCTATTTTGAGGTTTTTACCTTGGGCTTTCAGGTAGTCCTTGGCACGATGGACGGCTTGCGCGATACCACCGGCAAAGTCAATATGATTGTCTTTGATCATAATCAAATCATACAACCCAAAACGGTGGTTTTGACCGCCTCCGATACGTACAGCCGCTTTTTCGAGAAAACGATTGAGTGGCGTTGTTTTTCGGGTGTCGAGCAGTATACAATTTGTTCCTTGAAGTGTGTCTACGATTTTGGCAGTGTTTGTAGCAACCCCACTCATCCTTTGCATGATGTTCAAACAAAGGCGCTCACCAGTAAGAATACTGCATGCGTTGCCGCTGACTGTAAATGCGATGTCGCCAGGCTTAATGGGTGTGCCATCGGTGAGCAGGGTTTGTATTTTGAGTGTTGGATCAACCGCTCTTAAAACCGCCGTACCTACGGTGAGACCAGCCAATACACCGGTGTCTTTTACCAATAGCCGTGCGCGACTTTGCGCTTCGGCGGGTATACAGGCTAAACTGCTGTGATCGCCATCGCCTATATCTTCGGCAAGCGATAAACGGATGAAATCGGCTAATTGCATCCCCTAAAATTACTCAAATCTGAGTTGCTGTATCCGAAGTCCTTCTGGTTTGTCTTGCAAAACCACAGATGTTCGGTAGCTGATGCCGGCTTCCGTGGTCAATAAACCAATCATATAGCGACCGCCTTTTTCAGAAGCACCGCGGTGCATCAACTTAAAGGTTTTTGGTTGGTTTTTGAGAAAAAAGTTTTTGAGGATAATCTCAGTTTGTGCTTTACTATAAGTGCTTTCGCGCTCTTGAAGCGTGAGCTCAACAGTATTGTCGAGGAAGGCTGCGAGCTCTTTTACATTGGCATCCCGTATCAGCTCGGCCAATTCATCAACGATATCAGTTTTCGAATCAGTTTGGGTAAACGACATCGAAAGCGCAGCAAATAAAAGAAGGTTCACAAAAAGCTTCATATCCAACAATTTCCCAATGTTAGTCACAAAATGTGCCAACACACAGAGTATACAAATTTAACTCAATTTTTCACAGACAAAAGCAGAGTTATGCTCTTGAGGCTGAACTTTTCAACATTTGAATTTGTGGCAACAAGCATGCACCTTTGCGTGGTGCTGCACAAAACTGTTTTCTTTTCACTCCTCTTTGTGTCTTTTGCTTGTCAGCGTAATGAAAAGGCAAATCTGACCCCGTTGTATTTCGATTTACCGAATTATTTTAAGGTAGAAACTGAGCGGCAAATGGGTAAAAACATATATGCCGAAGTGCGCTGGGAAAAGGATGGTGTAACCGAAGTGAAAAAGGAGGAAGTGATTGATTGGAAAAAAGCATTTAAAGCACTGCAAAAGCTTGATCTGAATCGCACAGCTTACCGCGGTGGCTATAAGGTGGATACTAGCGGTAACGAAAACCAGCTGGAGGTGAATTATGTTGCCCAGACCGCTGCTATGAATCCGCAAACGGTCCGGCTTCAGTTTGCTTCTGGTAAGCTGGTCAAACTGGAGTTGCAGGTTGCCGACAAAAACTTCTTGTATGAATCGGTTGTGCATTACAGTTATGTGCCCGATGATACATTACGTATATCGGGCACACAACAGGTTATTTTTGGAGAAAAACACAGCTACAAACGTAGCTATTGGTATTAAGCCTGACTGCTTCGTGTAAAGTTCTCGAAGAAATAAGGAATTGTTTCAATGCCTTTATAGAAGTTAAAAAGGCCATAATGCTCGTTGGGAGAATGTAGTGCGTCTGAGTCGAGACCAAAACCCATCAACACCGATTTTAATCCAAGCTCTTTTTCGAATAAAGCAACGATTGGAATACTACCTCCACCACGGGTTGGTATAGGTGTTTTACCGAAGGTGGTTTCCATTGCTGCTGCTGCTGCCAAGTAAGCCACAGAATCAGTTGGTGTTACTACAGGCTCGCCACCATGATGAGGTCTTACCACAACTTTAACACCCGCCGGAGCGATGTTTTCGAAATGCCGTTGGAACATCTGGGTGATTTCGGGTGAAGATTGATTTGGAACTAAACGCATCGAAATTTTAGCAAAAGCCTTCGTCGGTAAGACGGTTTTTGAGCCCTCGCCAATATAACCACCCCAAATACCATTCACATCCAAAGTTGGGCGGATACCAGTGCGTTCCGTGGTGGTAAATCCCTTTTCGCCCCACACATCAGCTATTCCCAAATCGGTTTTGTAGTCCTCCAGATCAAATGGAGCCTCATTCATAGCCTTACGTTCTGCAGCCGTAAGTTCAATTACCTTATCGTAAAAACCGGGCATGGTAATGTGGTTGTTCTCGTCGTGCATCGACGCAATCATTTTTGCGAGTATATTGATGGGATTAGCAACGCCGCCACCGTATACACCCGAGTGTAAATCGCGGTTAGGGCCTGTTACTTCAACCTCTACATAACTTAATCCCCGCAGGCCAACATCTATGCTCGGCACATCGTTGGCAATCATTGAGGTGTCTGAAATGAGTACCACGTCCGCTTTTAAACGTTCCCGGTTGGCGATGCAGAATGGCCCTAGATTTCCTGAGCCGACTTCTTCCTCACCTTCTATCATAAACTTGACGTTGCATGGAAGTTGATTGGTTCGCATCATCAATTCAAATGCTTTCACATGCATAAACATTTGCCCCTTGTCGTCGGCACTGCCTCGGGCATATATTTTTTCGTTTTTGATGGTAGGTTCAAATGGTGGTGTGTGCCATAAGTCATATGGATCCGCAGGTTGAACGTCGTAGTGCCCGTAAACCAGAACGGTTGGCAGGTTAGGGTTAATTATTTTTTCGCCGTAAACAATCGGATATCCGTCGGTGGGGCACACTTCTACCAAATCAGCTCCGGCTTCTTCGAGTCGGGCTTTGATAAATTCGGCAGCTTCAAACACATCTTCTTTAAAATCGGCATTGGCTGATACGGAGGGAATGCGCAACAAGTCAAATAATTCGTCTAAAAAACGTTGTTTGTTCTGATCGATGTAATTTTTTACGCCTTGCATTATACTTGGGGTTGATGGTTTATAGTTCCTGATTTTGTAACATGCGGTAAATGGTGGATTTACCAATGTCGAGTTTGTTGGCCACCGCGATAACATTATTTTGGTACTTATCGAGATAATACCTAATCAACTTACGTTCGAAATCACGTAGGGTGAGCTCTTCCTGTAACCACTCCATAGGTTCGTTGTCGTTTTGAAAATGGATATCTGAATCGGCGATTTCCAATGCATTGGTCATCACGCAAGCCAATTCAACCACCGCCTTGAGTTCACGTACGTTACCAGGGAAGAAGTAGTTTCCTAATTTGTCGAGGGCTTCTTTCGAGAGCTTGAGATTAGGTAGTTTGTTTTCTTTGACGAATTCATTCACAAAATGTTTTGCTAGTACAGGAATGTCAGATTTGCGTTCACGCAAGGGTGGAAGCTGCACGGGTAAACCAAGTAAGCGGTAGTATAAATCTTCTCTAAAGTTACCCTTAGTGACTTCTTCTTTGAGGTTGCGATTGGTCGCGACAATTACCCGACAGTTGATTTTCACATTTTCGTTGCCACCAACACGGCTAAGTTCTTTCTCTTGCAAAACCCGTAGAATTTTGGCCTGCAAGGAGATGTCCATTTCGGCGATTTCATCGAGAAAGATGGTGCCATTGTTGGCAAGTTCGAATTTGCCGATTTTCCGGGTATTGGCGCCGGTGAAAGAGCCTTTTTCATGTCCGAATAGCTCACTTTCGAGCAGTTCGTTGGGAATAGCAGCCATGTTTACCGGTACAAAGGGGCCTTTGGTGCGGTTTGAATTGTAGTGAATGGCTTTGGCCGCGAGCTCTTTTCCTGTTCCCGATTCGCCGTAAATGGATACGATGATATCGGTTTTGATGGCTTTTTCGAGTAAGGTGAAGACAAAGCGTATGCTATCACTTTGACCAACGATAGAGTTGGAGAAGTCATACTTTTTGCCCAACTCCTCCCGCAACATGCGGTTTTCTTTAACGATTTTTTGGTTGCTGATGATGTTGTTGATGGTATTAATGAGCCGGTCTTTGGTCTCGTTGTCTTTGGTAATATAATCGTAGGCTCCGTTTTTCAAGAGTTTAACGGCAGTACCTACGTCGGTTTGTCCCGAAAGCATGATTACGTAGATATCTGGATCAAAACTTTTGATGTGTTTGAGAATTTCTGAACCCGACAAATCCGGGAGGTAATAATCGAGTGTGATTACATCGGGGCGTCGATGTAAATTATTAATCATTTCCTTGCCCGACGTATAACAGAAGACCTCGTTATCGGGATTTAACTCCACGATATACTTGATCGTTTTCATATACATAGGTTCGTCTTCGACGATAAAAATGCGCGCCATAATATAGCTTAGTGTTTTCCAAATTTAGGAATATAATCCTATAATTACCTTGTATTTTCCAAAAATTGAAAACTTATTATCGATCTTGGAATGCCTTTTCTGCACTTCTAATGCAGTTTTATGAAAGGAAAGGGCGTTTGTGTAGGCGCAATCGGCGGGTCGTCCTAAGCTGGGAATGGAATTTAGGATATTCCATGTTTTGGAGGTATTGAAAGCTATTTGGGCGCCTTATCGGCAATTTTCCTGCGAATTCTTTGCAGTCTACGCTATAATTATTACATCTATTACAGTTTAAAGCTAAAAGCGGAACACTGTTTGCATATATCCTTGTAAGAATATTGGAACGGCTTCGACATATAGACCGGCACCGATGAAAATGAAGAATCAGAAAATGGCTTGAAAACACCATTTTCGATTGTCTGCTCACTAAACCTGACCGTGAAAAAGCCCCTTATGGGGCTTTTTTCTTTTAATACCTATCTGAAATCCGGCTTGGCGAAACAGTAAAAGTGCGGCCTAATAGCCCTAAACTGGGTGGTTTATTCCAAAATTGGGAGGTATTTTGACAAGCGTAATGCTCGGGAAAATGCTTGTCCCGGCAATTTTGGCGCGTTATTTTTTGAATTTGACTTAGCTCGACAGCTTGGTTTAAAAAAGCTGCATTGCTTAAAGGAGCAATGCGCTTATCCGTCAACGTTATTCAGCTCAACTAAGTATTTGTGTTAAACCTCGGTTCCTCGGGCTGACAATTGTCGAATTGGGCAAAAAAAATAGACCGTCAATGGCGGTCTATTTTCAAAGTGGAGGATAACGGAGTCGAACCGATGACCTCTTGCATGCCATGCAAGCGCTCTAGCCAGCTGAGCTAATCCCCCATGTTACCTAAAGCAGGTGCTTTGGGACTGCAATTCTCGTTATTTATTTTGATTCAGGCAAGCGACTGACGCTAATAATTTGCAGAGGTGTTATTAGACGCCTTTTTCAGACTGGGCTTGCCTCATAAACTGATATACGGTTTCAGCTGCATTTTCAGAGGCACCGGCCTCACCCAAAACTTGATGCAATTCGCTGTACGCTTTTTGAAGGTTGTCGCGATGTGCTGGTTGAAGGAGTTTTGCTAATTCAGCGGCGATTTTTTCAGGTGTGCAGTCGTTTTGTATAAGTTCGGTGAGTAGGGGACGGTCGAGTATGAGGTTCACCAGACTGATGTATTTTACTTTCACCAGACGTTTGCCAATGGCGTATGAAATTGCACTGCCTTTATACACAACTACCTCTGGTGTGCCGATGAGGGCAGTTTCGAGTGTCGCTGTGCCTGAAGTGACCACTGCGGCTGTTGCTGTTTTTAGTAAATCATAGGTTTTCCCGCTGATAATGCGGACAGGTGCTTGCCCGATGATTTGTTTATAGAAATCGAGTTCTTGGGCAGGCGCTGCCGCCACAACAATTTGATAATTGTTTACGTAAGAAGCAACGGCTTGCAACATGATAGGTAGTTTGACCTTAATTTCTTGTTTGCGGCTGCCTGGCAAGAGGGCAATGACCGGCCGTTCATCTAGTCCTTGCTTTTCGCGGAATTCAGGGTCGAAAGGATAAACTTGAAGGGCGTCCAGCAGGGGATGACCGACATATTCAGCTATAACACCGTATTGGGCGTACCAAGCGGGTTCGAACGGAAGTATACAGAGGAGTTGGTCGACATATGCTTTAATTTGCTTCACCCGACCAGCTTTCCATGCCCAAAGTTGGGGGGAAATATAGTAGGTGGTAGGTATGCCCAGCTCGTGCGCAAATTTGGCTATACGCAGGTTGAAGCCTGGATAATCTACCAGCAGGATGGCATCTGGTTGAAATGCAAGTATGTCTTCTTTGCAGAACGCGAGATTCCGGAGAATCGTCCGCAGGTTGAGCACTACTTCCGAAAAGCCCATAAAAGAAAGATCACGGTAATGTTTTACCACTTTGGCACCAGCCGCTTCCATTTTATCACCGCCCCAAGCCCTGATTTCGAGCTTAGGTTCCTTTTTGCGTAAGGCGAGAAGGAGGTTGGCGGCGTGCAAATCGCCTGAAGCTTCTCCTGCTATGATATATAGTTTCAAAGCACAAATTTGAGGAAAAGGATGAGGAAAGCGTATAAAAGCGTTGCTGTAATCACCCCCCGAACGGTTTTATACCAGTTTTTCTGTAAGAAATAATAGAAGGCAGCCAAGTTCAGTAAAGCGGCTAAGCTCAACATAGGCGATAGCAAGCGTATACGTTGTGTTTCTTCCAGAAACTGAAAAAGTCCTTCATCTGTACGTGCGAAGGCAAAATAGAGCAGCAAGGCTAACATTGGCAGCAGTAAGCCGAAAATGAGCCCTCCAGGAAAGTTATTGGCCGCCCGCATCGAGTTGCCAGGTATTTAACAGTGGGATAGCGTGGTGAGCAGTGAGGTCGAATTGTACTGGTACCACCGAAGCATAACCATTGGCCAAGGCCCATTCATCAGTGTCGGTAGAGTTTTCAAGTAGCTGAAATTCACCTGTCATCCAGTAGTATTTTTTGCCGTGTGGATCAACCCGCTCATTGAAGTTTTCGCTCCACTTGGCTGCCGATTGACGACAAACCTTCATCCCTTTATAGTTCGTTGCTGCGATTTTTGGGATATTTACATTAAGTAGTGTGCCATAAGGCAGCTTAAACTTCAGGATTTTTGCGGCGACTTGTCGGGCGATTTTTGCAGCGAGCGTAAAATCGGCCTCATAGGCAAAATCACAGAGCGAAAAACCAACCGAAGGTATTCCTTCTATGGCTCCCTCAACGGCTGCCGACATAGTGCCGGAATAAATCACATTAATTGAACTGTTGGAGCCATGGTTGATGCCGCTGACCAATAAATCGGGCTTGCGGTGCAGGATCTTATCGACTGCTAATTTGACACAATCCACAGGTGTGCCAGTCGTTTCAAAGGCCTGGTGACCAGCAAAAAGCCCTTTTTTTTCAGTGATTCGGAGGGGTTCGCCTATAGTGACGGCATGACCCATGCCCGACTGTGGTCGGTCGGGTGCAACCACCACCAAGTCACCTAATTTTTCAACCGCCTCTACCAGGGCCCGAATGCCGGGAGCGTGAATGCCATCATCGTTACAAACTAATATCAGCGGACGTGCCATAGTTATTCTTTGCTGTAAAGTTAAAATTCTTGTCGTGCATCGCGGGCTTTCTCAAAACGTTTTCGAAAGCGTTTGATGTTTACTTCTGTTTCAATCTCGCCCTGTCCGAGTAAATAACCGGCCATTTGTTGGGCAAAATAAGGGGCAAGTAGCACGCCTTTAGTACCTAAGCCATTAAAAATAGCCAAGCTAGGGGCATCCGGATGTAAGCCGAGCAGAGGCCGACGATCGGCAACTGCGGGTCGTATGCCTGCTTGATGTGAAAGTATCGTAAAAGGCCCGGTGTAAGCGGTGGCCAGCTTGTCGAGTAATTCCTGCTTGCCTGCTGCCGTGGGATGTGGGTCGAGTATATCCCACTCGTAGGTGGCACCTAACCGGTACTGGTCGTTGCCGATAGGGAGTAAAAAAAAGCCTGCATTGTACACTTGTTTTAAATTTAGGCCGGGAATATGTAAGGTAAGTACATCTCCTTGTGCGGGCTTCAGCGGTAACCACTGAAACCAAGGATTTTGTGCGAGCCGACTCCCTTCGGCAAATATGATTTTTTTCGCCGTTAAACCCTGAAATTCCACCTGTTCTGCCGTTATTTTCAAGTTTTCAGGCTTAAAATCGACTTCATAAAGTGCGTTTTTGGCGCTAAAATATTGGCGGATATGGTCGAGTAAAGGATTTATTTCCAACCAACCACTTTGTTTTACTACACCGTAGCCAAAAGGATATTGCAGTGGATGCGTAGGTGCCGCTGCCGCTGATAATTCCCCGAGATAGCCGCTGTAATCGGTATCCGTTCGCTTTTCGAGCCACATTTCCCTTGTTTCAGCATTTGGGAATACCCTATTTATGGGCATGGCATGAAGCCAGTCGCCTTCAAAACGATGACAAAGTTTGGCGTAGTAGTCGAGCGCAACGGGTAATAAACTATCCGCCCGCCACGATTTTAAAAGCAATCGAAAAGTGATGGGGTTCCACATCCCGGATGCGACGCGACTGGCAGCACCGGGCTGGTGTTGGTCGATAATAGCGACTTTTTGACCGCGCTGATCGAGTTCCCAAGCGAGTAGGCTGCCGGCAATACCCTGGCCTAGGACCAAAAAATCAAATTGAGCCATGGTTGTTCAATAAAAATGAATCATTCTCTTTGAAAACGCTGCGGCAAGCGACAAATAGGAATAATGGGTTGAACAGAAGGCGATTCGGCAGTTTCATAATCTGGAAAGTGTAAATTTAAGGGTTCAATCAGGCATTTATGAGGCGTATTTTCTTTTTTCTCCACTTCCTATGGCTAAGCTGCCCTGGCTATGCTGCATCGGAGCTTGGTGGTGCACCCAATCCGGTTAAAACCAAACAAGACAAAGCGCGCTTGGCCACGATGCTTGCGATGCCTTATGACGTTTTTATAGCCAATCTGGAGCAAGCAAAAATATGGGCCGACACTATGGTGCTGCTAAGTCAAAAACTTGAATTAAAGTCTGATCTAGCCAATGCTTACGAAAAAAGGGCTTTGGTTAATTATTATCAAGGGGCATACGAAGCCACAGTTTCAGACCATATGGCGGCCATAGCGTTATTTTCGGAGCTGGGTGATCGTATTGGCATGGGGAAAGTTTTTGTTGGCATGGGCTACCAGGGCAAAAGAAGGGATTTGGCTTTGTCGATAGAACAGATGCAAAAAGGCATCGCGCTGCTTGAAGCTGCTGGCGAAAAGGACATGGCAGGTGCATACGATAATCTAGGTGTTTTATACGAAATGAAAGGAGATTATGCGCGTGCAGAAGATTTGTATAACCGGGCTTACCGGCTAAAATTGATGTACAACGACAGCATTGGCTTGCCCTACTCTTTCGATCATCTCGGGGGCTTGGCAGCCTTTAGGGGCAATTACGCCAAGGCCGAAAAGCTGATGATGGCATCGTTTAGCATGCGCGAATTACGCAACGACCGCACAGGTATGGCCGAAAGCAAGATGTATCAGGCGGAATTATACCGGCAATGGAATAAACCAACGCAGGTGTTAACGGCCACAGATGCGGCCATTGCCTTGGGGAAAAGTATAGGTTATGCCGACTTGGTTCGCAAGTCTTATGCCTTTCAAGCTGAAGCCTATGCTGCATTGGGCAAGTATGAACAAGCCTTTAAACTACAGCTGGCATTTTCTGAGCTGAACGATAGCCTTTTCACGCTGGCCAACAATAACCGCATACTGCAGCTCGAGAAGAAATTTCAAACCGCGCAAAAAGAGCAAGAAAATCTAGGATTGACCCAGGAAAAGGAAATTCAGGCGCTCGAACTGTCGGCAGCACAAACGGCCAAAGCGCGCTTGTGGTGGGCCGCCATTGCCAGTATACTTGCATTGACTTTAAGTTTTGGTTTTGTCTTTATCCGCTACGAAGCAAAACAACGTGCCGAAAAGGCTTTTTTACAACGGCAGAACTTCAAAGCAGCACTCAAGGGCGAAGAAAAGGAGCGACAACGTATTGCCCGCGAGCTGCATGATGGCGTAGGACAAATGTTGGCGGCGGCGAAGCTGCACAGTGCACTTTTAGAATTGCAATTGAGTGAAAAATTCAAGCCGAAAGTTCATGAACAATTGGCCATACTCGACGAGGCGGTAGAAGAGGTTCGGAATATATCACACAATCTTATGCCGGTGGCTTTGGTCTCAAAGGGGCTACTCGCTGCAATCCATAGTTTGGCCGGACGATTAAATAATACTGCTGGTCCACAGCTGGAAGTGTATATGGAAGATGTAAACCAACGGTATGAACCCGATTACGAATTGGCTGTATACCGCATGGTGCAGGAAGTTTTGAATAATATGCTTAAACATGCCGAAGCAAGCCGGATTGTACTCGACATCCATTGCGATGCGCATGAATTGACGATCTCTATGCGCGACAATGGAAAGGGTTTTGATTTGCGGCTGATGAAGGAGAGCAAAGGGATTGGTTGGGCCAATTTACAAGCCAGAACAGATTTGTTGGGTGGCGTAATGGAAGTGGAATCTGCCCTTGGACAAGGTACAACGGTATTTTTCGCATTACCGCTGCATGACGGGCAGGCCGAAGCGGCGGCTTAGAAGTTGAGTTGAAGCAGATGGTGGTGCATGTGCGCCCAATAATCTCGGGCCAACCAGGCAAGGGTATGCATTTCGGGTTTGCCTTTGCCAGTATCCATTTCATTGTCGAAGTGCTTCTGGTTCATTGTTTCCAGCACGCGGCAAATTTGACGGTTGAGCATCACCCCAATATGTAATACTTCGGCCTTGGTCATTTGAGCATAGCCATTGGCGTTCACCCAAGCGTCGGGATCATAAACAATAGTATTTTTTGCTTGATATTGCCCGACGATGAAAACGGCGCAGGTTATGATGTGCCGAATCACAGAGGTGGCCGAGTATAATTTTACGCGACCATTTTCCGGGTGTCCGGGGCTCAGCGAAGTCGAGTTCAGAAGCTTCAAGTACTTTGATAGAAGTTTCTTCCATGGCCTGATGCAAAAGAATTGCAATGTTTTCAGACGTACGCATGCACCTAATTTCACATGCCGTTAGGAGAAATCAAAATTTACTTAAAATCAGTAAGTTAAAGGCGATCTAACGGATGTCCAACGCCTTAAATCGCTGGCTTATGAAGCGCTATTTTGACCCAACGGCGTTTTCCGTTGCGGGATTAACGTATAGGCTATAAATGGCCTCAGTCCACGAATCAGCCTGCAGGGTGAAATAGGAGCTTAAGCGGTTATTTCTTTTTTGAGCTGAATTTTAGCTTGGCCGACTGCTTAATTACGCTTCAGCTAATAGAATTAAGCAAGAACTTTTCTGTCGCGATGGGCTGCCCGTTTAAATGAATAGCCAATAGATGTTCGCCGGGATAATGTTTTCGGGTGGTTAAATCTCCAAAGGCTTGTTGGCGTTTGAGTTGGAGTTTTTCTCCTGCGGCGAGCTCACGTTCCGAAATTTGAAACACTTTTGCCGTTCGGCTTCTATTGGCTTTAACATAATGAATTACATATTCAAGCCGGAAAAGTGCTGGCTGCTCACCGGTATGTTCAATGTCTAACTCGAAGGAGAGTTTATCACCTATCTGCAAGCTCTTTGGTGAAAGTATGAGTCTATTTAGTTGGTAGGATACGTTTTTAAAGCCAAAAAGTGCCAAGGCAGCTGGATGTCCTTTTTTGAGCAAACCGCGTAAGGCGTGTTTGAGCAGCTTATCGGTATCTGCATGTTGGCCTTTCCAGTCCTTGGCTATTTCCATTACCAGTTCAGGGTGTGTTTTGGAGATGTCGTTGAGGCTATTGGCTACCGATCGCCGTACATATTCGGAAGAGTCGTTTTTGAGTTTTTCTAGTATCGGGCGTATAACTGCCGGATTTTTTTTGATCCAAGGCACATCCTGACCCCATGGTAATCGAGGCCGGCATCCCTCGCTAGCCAGACGACGGACGTGGTGATTTTCATGTGCTACCCAACTTTTACATTGCTCCAGCATTCGCTCTGGATAACGAATCAAGTAAGGGCGAATGGCAAATTCACTGGAGCACAAAAGGGTGAAGTCGGCAAGGGCAGGAATAGAGCTGTCGGGATGGTCCTGACCGTATACGTCAACGAAATCGGAAAATAGGATAGCGGTGAATCCGCTGAAGCCAGGAGAAACTTTGTATAAATGCTGTAGTTGTTGGAGGTAATCTCCGCTCAAATGGCGCTTGAGCATGGTGGTCAGATGCCGCATTCTGTCTTTTAACTCCCGCTCAGGCCATGCGGTATCAAAAACGTCTCGGGTGAAGTTGGCTGGTTTAAATGCACTATCAACTTGGGCACAAGCCGTTGCCAACTTAGCTATAAGTTCGGGGCTGTACTTATTTTTGAGTAGTTCGGCCATTATTTTATGCCCATGCGGATTAAGGTGGCATTTGCTTCCGGGAAGTCGAAGTATGCATTTACATAGAGCTCCCGATTCTCGAAGGTAGGCATCAATTGATGTTGACCCATAAAGGCTATTATTTTTCCATAGGCAGCAGGCATTTGATTCCAAGGTCATTCGTGTGCGGCCTCTACGCAAGTAAAGGGTTCTGATTGTCGGAAACTGAAATGGCCCGAATAAGGGGTTTGGGTTTAATGAACAGGTATTGCCACCTCTAAGCTAAAAAGACGAGGCTTCATCGCCAGCAAAACCGAAATAATTCCAGCACACTGGGCCACTCAGTTGCATGTTGTGGTCAAGTATTTCTTGCAATAATTGGGGGATTACGGGACTGGTTTGCGCCGTCATTTGTGAGCGGGTTATTTCGAACCGGGCGTACACAAAGGGAGTAGCCGGTTGGGTTTTGATCTCCACGGGTTTTTGATTTGCGTAACCCAAAATTCAGCGTCACCACTGACAGAAAGTTATCAGTGGTGAATTCGGGGATTAAATTTTAGTTTGGAGTTGTTCATCAATAAACGGCAACAATGCCATAGGGGCGATGGCCTGGGCGTTGGGTAGCCAATACATACACCAGCGACCCGTATATTCCACTGAATTATTGCTGAAATCCATTTCTATCCGGCCGGCATCTACCACGCTTTCGGCTAACCAGCCGTAATCATATTTGGTTTCTACGATTTTGGGAGCGATGTCGGGGGAGAAGCGAATCGTATAATACTGTTGTGGTTCGCGTACATTTTGACCTGGTAGATAAGTGGCAAGATGAGGTAAACCTGACCAGGTTTTGAAGCTTGCACCAACTTTCAGCTGACATATTCGATCTGCGCAGAAATCATGCAGGTCCTTACGTAGGCTGCACCAAGCCAGTAAATGCCATTGTTGGTTAAAAAACAGACCATGCGGTTCAATACTTCGCCGAGCAGCGGTGCCCTGACTCACGATGTATTCGACATCGCGTAGTTTTTTGCTGGCTAAGGCCAATTGTATCTCTTCCAGAAAACGACAAGCTTGGTGGCGGTTTTCGGGTGGGCGTTGATCCATACACTAGGTGTGTGCGTTAAGTTCGGTAAGTATTTTTTGGTCGACATTGGCGGCAGCTTGTCTTATTTTGTCGCATGCGTCGTCGAGATGGCGCAGGGTGGCATCGCTGCTTTTGTCCTTGCTAGGGTGCGAGCGGTAAATAGGGCAAGTGCCTGTTTCCTGCTAAAACCAATGGGCGAAAGTTGTTGCTGATTGCCTAAATGATACCCGCTACCTGTAGTGGCTTGAAGCGGTAAACCAGCTTCTTGCAAAATTTGTATATCGCGGTAAATGGTTCGCTGACTAACTTCAAAATGCCGGGCTAATTCATTCGAAGTGACTTGTCGTTTTTATTTTATGTGCAACAAAATGGCAATAATGCGCTGTAGTCGATTCATTACCAGCTTTATTTCAGACTAAATCGAAAGGGTAAATTGTAATGAACGCTTACATGCATACCCTCGGAAATGGCAGGGATCCAGGTGGCTTTTTTCTGCATCAGTTTTACAACGCGCATGGCCTCCAAATCCAGACTTTCGTCGACAGATTTTCGAAGTTCTGGCTGTTCAATTTGGCCACTTGAACTCACGAAAAAACCGATAATTACGATACCGGTGATATTCTTTTCCCTAGCGTAAGGTGGATATTTGGTGTTTTTGGCCATAAATTCTATCAATTTTTGGTCACCTCCCGGGAAGGTGGGCATACGTTGGTAGATATAGTAGGCCGTGTCTGCTCCTATCGTAGAAAAACACCGACCTAAAATCATTTCATCTTCTTCATAGATGTCGAATCGCCTATTTGTGCCATCGGGATAATAGGACTCGAGCGGACCGTGTTTTTTGCCATTGTGATATATTTCTTTCGCTCTTATGCGACCTAGGGTGTCGTAATACAGGGCTGGACCGTGTTTTTGACTTTTTTTGATATCGAGATAATCAACATCGGATAACAAGCGGCCTTCGGTTGACTTGGTGATGATTTTACCTTCATTTTGATTGTCGAGCGCAAAAAAGTAGGCCTTAATGTACCGTGCTTTATCTGGCCCAGTTTCCTGCCAATCGATATCATAATAGCGTATAGCATCGGGCTGCTGCGCTTTAGCTTGGCTGGTTGCACATACTATTAGGCCGAGGAGTAGCGTGAAACGGAAGATGCGCATAAGTATATGTTGTTATACAAATGTAGCTTTCTGCGGGCAAAGCTTAAAATCCGCCTACATCTTGTCTGCAAAATCCTGAAATCTACTTATGTTTAACGCTTCATGCTCAAACTGCTTCAAAAATCCTATCCTCTACTCGAAAGTAAGGCTGCCCGGTGGCGGATGTGTTTGGTTTTTAGCGTTTTCGTTGGCCTCTTTTTATTCGTTTTTGAGCCCTTTGGCATAGGAAACTCACCGGGCCCAATGTGGTTAAATGCCTTGGCTTATGCCGGCGTTTGTTTAGTGCTGATGTTTGCCTTAAATATTTTACTAGTTCCTGTACTGCCGGGGTTGTTTCGGGAAAGTACTTGGACCACCGGTCACCAGATTTTTTGGACCATGCTGAATGTGTTGGTGATTGGTTTTGGCAATCTTTTGCTGACTTCATGGCTGTTTAATGCGGCACTGGACTGGGACAATTTTGTGACTTTCGAAGCCTATACGCTGGCTATTGGTTTTTTCCCAGTAACCGTAAGTTTTGTGCTGAACCAAATCCGATTGGAGCGGCATTACCAGCATAGTTCTGAGCGGTTAAACCTGCGGCTGACAAACGAACAAAGGAATACGTCCGACTTGGTAGAGGTACGCTTGACCTCCGATAATCAAGGCGAGGATTTACAACTTCAAATAGCTGATTTTGTACTGGCCATTGCCGCCGATAATTATGTAGAAGTTTGCTATCGCCGGGAGGGTACTATGCAAAAAATATTGCTCAGGACTACGCTTAGGAGATTAGAAGCCGAATTAGCCGGCCACCAAGACTGTTGGCGCTGCCACAAAAGTTATCTGGTGAATTCGAGTTACGTCAACCGATTCAGCGGTAATGCACAAGGGTACAAATTGCATCTCAGTCTGTTGGATACGTTGGTGCCTGTTTCGCGCGGTTTACACCAGGAGTTACACCCGCGATTTGGGGTTTAAAATCGTATTTGCAATCAGCATTGAGGGCTTGCTATCGATAGCATAATTTTTAACGCCGCTACTTAGCTTCCCATTCACCCCAATCGATTAGCCATTCACCTAATAAGCTTACTATTCACCCCTCAAGTTGCGGTTTACCCCTTAAAAACAAGCCTTCTGCCGACTAATTGGCAAATTTGGTTCAAACAAAATCGCTATGCAAACTATTTACAACATCGTCTTGGTCATTCACATTGTCGCTGGCAGTTTGGCACTACTCAGCGGGTTGACTGCACTTTTCCTTCGAAAGTTCAGCGCCAACCACCCTAAAGCTGGCAAGATATTTTTTATCAGCACCCTAGGCGTGGCCTTTTCGGCTGCTTTTATGGCTTTGGTTAAACCGAATGTTTTTTTGATGACCATTGGCATATTTACCTTTTACCAGACCTACGCCGGTTTCCGTTCTATTCAGGATAAAAGTCTGCGCCCAAGCGGTTTGGATTTGTTAGTCTGGCTAGTAGCAGCTGTGAATGGCGTGGCCATGGTCATGCAGCTCAATATTGTAATCTGGGTTTTTGGGGGTATTCAGCTTTGGTTGGTCGTCACCGATATGCGGAACTACATCATTTTATGGCGGGGGGGTAAACTTCCTGCCACGGCCTGGCTCAGAAGACATTTAGGAATGATGATTGGCAGTTTTATAGCAGTAGTAACTGCTTTTATTGTAGTGAACAGTTCGGGCTTGTGGTGGCAATGGCTCACCCCTGTGGCCTTACTTACGCCACTCATTGTGTATTGGAACATTAAAATCCGTCCGAAAAAAGCGATAGCTACCAAGGCTGCTGCCTTATTAATTATTGGGCTATACTTCGGAACCACCGCGCATGCGCAACCTTATGTAGAAGGCGGTAAAACCCGGCACCGTTTTGCACAGATGAATGTTGGGCTGGATGTTGGTATAAACCCTGCTAAAAATGCCAGGAGCTGGGAAGCACGAGCCAGTGGTTGGACAGAAACCAGCCTGCCGAATCAAATGATGACGCGCTTGATTATTGGCGGCACCCACTTTTGGGGGCATGGCGATTTTTTCATCGCCATTCCTGTTTATCAATTGTACAGCGAAGGCTATCGGGAACGGGTGGAATCGGGCTTTCGTTTTTTCCCGTTACGCATAGAAAATAATAAAATCAGGCCCTATGTAGGCATTTCGCACCGGGCCTTTTCTTTTAATGCAGGGGATGGCGCTTTGCGGTATCAACACAAATTACCATTATCTGCTGGGGTTTATTTTAATCGGGGTCGCCATATCGTAGATGCGGGTATGAGTTTTACTCCTAATAATACCGTTAGTTATGCCTTCAGCCCAACACAAATGCTGCAGGCCCAATTGCCAAATTTGGGTTTTCGAGTAGGCTACAAATGGATGATTGAAACCACCGTGGGTGCCGAAAAGGAATGGAAAAGCGGGCGCACACAATACTTGACGGATACTTTGGGCAAACTAGGGAGGTTGGATGGTTTTACTGTGGGTATTGGCCCGTCGGTTAGTTTTTTCTTGAAAGATGCACAACCGCAAGCTGCTGGTCTGCCCCAACATCGAATTAGTGCTATTTTTCCAGAGCTCATGTTGGGTTATTATTTGCACAAAGCAGATGTACAATTAAGTGCGGTCTACCGAGGTACAAAATCGGTGCTGGAAGGTTTTGGTTTACGTCAAGAACTTCAACGGCGTGCATTTACGCTTGAAGCGTATAAGTTTTTGGGCGATTACCATGGTTTTGTTCCTTTTTTGGGGCCTGCTTTGAGTTACGAAAGGTGGTCGACGAACAGCAAACAAGGGGAAGTATTGGTGGCCGAAGGTGAAAAACAGTCCCTGCAACCTGGGATAACTTTTGGTTGGGACATTCGTCCGGATCGTTTGCAGGCTTTTTATCTGCGTACTGCGCTGCGTTGGTTTCCTGGTATGAATATGAGCCAGTCTACGGGTATCAACTTCAAGTTAGATCAGCTGGAAGTGAATTTTATTCAGTTGGTGGTTTTTCCGGGACGGATGTTTTAGGAAGAGTCATTGTAATGGGATGTCACCCCGCTGGGGTTGCTGTTATTGTTATTTCACCCCTTTGGGCTTTTGGATTATTGGATGTTTAGGAGGAGGCCTTGTTGCTTTTGGAATTGGAAGCTGTCGCCAATACTTTTGGTGAGTAGCTGTTGTGCGAAGGGAGAAGCTGTGGATAATACAAAAAGGGTGGTTTGCTCTAGCTCTAGTTTTCCAAAGGCTATGGCCAGAAAATAGAGGCCCGTGTCAGTTTGGACCAAACTTCCTAGGCCAACCTGCTGGTGTTTTGTTGTTGTGTCGATTTGCCTGAGCTGGTGGTATTGTTGAAAGAGGTTGTGGAGCTGCTGTTCGAGTTTGTCCATTTCCTGCTGCATCATCGCTCTGCCGGTTTCGAATTTATCGCCGGCACTACTTTTGGTGTCGTTGTCGCGGCTTTCTTTGGCAGAAGCTAAGGCGGTTTCGAGGTCGGATTTACGACTTTCGAGCGCCGTGAGTAGTTGTTGTACGACCAGAGATTTTGCTGGTAAGGGCGTTTGCATAGACTGAATATAGGGCATAAAAAATGGCAAAGCCTCGTAAGACTTTGCCATTGGTTCAGGGCAGTATTAAGCTTCCGGCGTTTCCGGTGTTTCCTCGGCTGGTGTTTCCGGTGTTTCCTCGGCTGGCGTTTTCGGAGTTTCCTCGGCTGACGTTTCCGGAGTTTCCTCGGCTGGCACTTCCGGTGTTTCGGTTGCTGGAGGAGGCGCGATGGCTGTGGGTTTAGGGGCAGCCGCTACATATTTGCGCACTTGGGTAGCCTGAAGACCTTTAGGGCCAGATTCAGTTTCGAAATTTACTTGATCACCTTCGCGTACCAATTCCAACATAGCGTTGGCATGGATAAAGACGCTGTCCTGTGATTCGTGGTCTTTGATAAAACCATAACCTTTGGCTTCATTGAAGAAGGTGATGGTTCCCTTACGAATTAAATCAGCCGGATCAATCGGTTTTTGACGCGATACGCTCACTTGAATGTCTTCCGACTGAATAGCAAGTTTGCGTTTTGGATCTGGTGGCGTTGCCGAGATGTTGCCATCATGGTCAACATAAGCAATCATGTCATCGAGACCTTTTCCTTTATCGGAATTGGCACGACGTTCTTCTTTTTTGTGCGCCTTGTCTTGCTTCTTTTTCTGGCGCTTTTTTTCGTTTTCTTTTTTGTTGAAAGTTTCCTGCGATCTGCCCATAAATGTTTAAATGATAAGTATCCGACTCAGGTTATGCGGTCGGAACAGATGCTGTTGATCGCGGTAACGAGTAAAAGGAAGACAAAGGTAGCTAATTTTCAGGACAATTGGCAATGCGACCTCCACAGGACCACGTGTGAGGCTGTAACTTTCTGGAGATGCACTTTAATCGGCTCGCTTCAACTACTGAAAGTGGTTCTTACTAAAGCTGCATAATATAAAGGCTGCGCGGAATGCCTCTATTTTTTAATTGCAGCGGTTAGGGGCTTGGGTGCTTTGCTGCGTGTATAGCCTTTTCCTTCTTTAGCTCTTGAAGAAAGATAGCAGTGAAAAGCGTAGCCCCTCGGGCATTGAGGTGAGAGCTGTTGTAGAAATTTGTTTTTTCAAGACACAAAGGGAGCCCGGAATAATCCAAAAAAGGGAACCCAAAACGTTTGGCTTGGGCAGCGTAGTAGGCTAGTATTTCGTTGCGGTTGGTGATATGGCCCTGCCCACCAACATACTCGGGGGGATTGACAAGGACTACATTGACTTGTTTGCGCTTCATTTCTTGCAAGAAATTCTCGAATAGTAGTTTCATCCCATCGTCGATTGGTATGGCAAAGGGTTGAAGTTGTGCGAGCACAGTGTCCGCTTCAGCTGTCCATTCCCTTTCTTGTCCCATATACCCCTTGATTCTGATTTGGTTTTTATCGATGACGACTTTTTCAAAGGCCTCACCAATGACTTGTTTCCGTCCGGCATATCGGAGTAAGGGAATAAAATGTAAGGCTGGCTTGTGATTTACGTATTGAGATCTGTATTTGAGGATATTTGTATTGAATAGCTGGTAAGGCAAGTATTGCGTCTCATTGTAGAGGTAAATGTTTTTTTCGAGACTGAACAAATCGAGACTGAGTATGATGTTTTTGGGTGCCGCATTGTGTCGCAGCAATTCCAAATGGCGTAGGTGCTGCATATGAAAATTTTGACCGTCGACTCCCAGGTTGTATGCCGTTTGGCCCAAGCTATCGATAAACTGAGCAGGGTTAAACTGCACCCAAGCGCGCGATGAACCGTAGATTACGTAGTCGGTCTGGATATTGCCGGCATAGATGTCGTTCCAAACAACAAACTCGCCCGCAATCAAGTCCGTGCGTTGGCGATAACGGTACGAAATAAGCCAATCGAGCAGGCTTGCCAAAACGAGCAGCAGGAGCACAAAAGACACGAAACGTATTAAAAATGCCCGCATAATCAGAATTGAAAATAAATGAATTCCTGAGGAGTGCCTGCGAAATACACCAGTAGCAGTACCAAAACCATATAAAGGGTAATGCGCAGTGGCCGTGGCCAACCGATGGCTAGGTGCGCCAGCGGGTGAGGGGCTGTGCGACCAATCCATTCCAAAATAATGAATACCAAAAGCGTCAGGAGTAGGTCAAACGGCAAAAGCTGTAGCGGAAAAAATTGCGAGAATGAAAAAATGGTGGTTAAAATCTGCCAAGCTTGGTCAAGTGAGCTGGCACGAAAAAAGACCCAAGTTAAACTCACTAAGCTGAAGGTTAGGATCATTTGGAGCAACGTTTTGAGATCAGGCAGCCGTTTGCCGTCGGCAGGATTGTTGAGGTGTGAACGGTGCTGGCCACTAAATAATAGGGGTATAAAAAGTAAGGCATGAAACGCCCCCCAGACGATAAATGTCCAATTAGCGCCGTGCCAAAAGCCACTTACCAGAAATATAATGACCGTATTCCTGAAAGCAGATAATTTGCTACCCCGACTGCCACCTAAGGGGATGTAGAGGTAGTCTCTGAACCATGTTGACAGCGAGATATGCCAACGCCGCCAGAATTCGGCGATATCCCGCGAGAAGTAAGGGTAGGCGAAATTGCGCATGAGGTCAAAACCAAACAAACGCGAAACGCCGATGGCGATGTCGGAATAACCCGAAAAGTCACCGTAAATCTGAAAGGCAAAAAACACACTGCCCAACAAAAGGGTGCTTCCCGAATAGTCGGCCGAATTGTTGAAGATTTGATTGGCATACTCAGCGCAGTTATCAGCAATGACTATCTTTTTTACCAGGCCCCATAAAATTTGACGCAAGCCATCCACGGCCTTTTCGGCTTTAAATTCCCGGGCGTTTAAAAATTGAGGTAAAAGGTGGGTAGCCCTTTCTATGGGGCCAGCAACGAGTTGCGGGAAAAAGGAGACATAAGCCGAAAAGGCAAACCAGTTGTTGGTGGCTTTCAGTTTCCCCCGATAAACATCGATGGTATAACTGAGTGTTTGAAAGGTGTAAAAACTGATGCCTACGGGTAAGATGATTTCGAGTGAAGTCGGCTGGAAATCATAGCCCATGAGCCGGAAGGCTTGGGTGAAATTGGCAATGAAAAAATTGAAATATTTAAAAACACCCAATAAGCCAAGATTGGTGGTTAAGCTCACCCAAAGCCAGATTTTCTGCTGCTTTTTATTGGAGGAACGGTCGATGAACTGAGCCACAAAATAATCTACTGCTGTGCTGAACAGTATAAGTCCGAGAAAACGCCAGTCCCACCAACCGTAAAACACATAACTGGCTACAACGATGAGTATGTTTTGCGGGCGAATGGCTTGCTTGCAGCCAAACCAATACAGCAGGAAAACAAGCGGCAGGAAAATAGCAAAATCTATGGAGTGAAAGTACATACAGCTCAGACCTGGCTTTTCTTGTTACAGTAACTATTGGATTGGCGCTAAACTAGTCATTTTAGGAAAGCTGAAGTTGGTACTTGGTCAATAAGGCCGGCAATTGCTCTACATTGAAATGGGCGCCCTTCAATCGGTTGCGTTCAGGGTCGAGTTCCAAGCCAGTAGCGTCTCTGAAATCAGCGTTTTCCAGCTGGCAATTGTCGAAACGGGTGAGTTGCAGCGCTGCCTGGGTGAAGTTGGCTTTGCGCAGGTCGCAATCGGAAAAGGTACTTTCGACTAGGCGGCAGTTTTGGAAAGTGCAGGCCTTCATTTTTTGCCCGTGAAAACTGCTCAGCTGCAGCTGACAACTCTCGAAGCCAACCGAAAACAAACCTGCAGCACAATCTTCAAAATGCAAACCAATCATTTTACATTGGCTGAAATTGACGGTTCTGAGGGCTGTGTTTTTTAAGCCAACGTTGCTGAGGTCGCATTGGCTAAAGCTACAATCGATGAAGACGAAGCCAGAAAAATTGGCGCCATTGAACTGACAATTGGAAAAGCTGCATCTTTCGTATTCCCCTTTTTTCAAAGGGTTTTGGCTGAACTTAAGGCCTTGGAACTGTTTTTCTTCGGTGGAGTGGAGCATGCTGGGGTTTGTACTTCATCAAAACGAACAGCGCTGAATATTCAGGCTGTTCGTTGATAGGGGTCTTTATTAGCGCAAAATACCGACTTAGCCTTGGAAGGGATAACGGTAGGTTTTGGGTGGGTTGAGGTTTTCCTTGATGGTGCGTGCAGAGGTCCAACGGATGAGGTTGAGCATGGAACCGGCTTTGTCGTTGGTGCCTGAGCCACGTGCGCCACCAAAAGGTTGCTGACCTACCACTGCGCCTGTGGGTTTGTCGTTGAGGTAGAAGTTACCTGCGGCATGGCGAAGTTTTTCGGTGGCCAGGTCGAGGGCATAGCGGTCTTGTGCCAAAACGGCACCGGTAAGCGCATAAATGGAGGTATTATCTACCAATTCAAGCGTTTCCTCGTACATGTCCTCGTCGTAAACGTAGATGGTCAATACCGGGCCGAACAATTCTTCGCACATGGTGACATATTTCGGGTCGTTC
>Ga0105053_10001308_pt1 | contig 40160 bp, 38 predicted proteins | sample BON01_FD_78093 | JGI IMG/M metagenome (GOLD analysis project Ga0105053, IMG submission 78093) | Freshwater microbial communities from Lake Bonney liftoff mats and glacier meltwater in Antarctica - BON-01 | ecosystem: Environmental > Aquatic > Freshwater > Ice > Glacier meltwater | place: Lake... | reverse complement strand
GCAACCAAATGGGATCTCACTTAAATCAGTCTCAATAAAGTCTGGGCATTCGACGGGGGTGAAGGCGCTATCCGGTGGTGCCGGGAAGTCTGCAACCGGTTCCTTTTTCAATGCGTCTTTCATAAACGCGGTCCAGATTGCCGCGGGGAATGACCCACCCGTGACGGTACTCAAGCCACCCGTTCCCGACATGGAGATTGGCATTCCACTTGAATCCTCTTTCGCCATCAGCACGGCTGCAGAAATCTGGGGCGTATAACCGGCAAACCAGGCACTTTTGTTGTCATCGGTTGTTCCCGTTTTCGCAGCGGCTGGTCGCTTGAGGGCAAGTGCTGAGGTTGCTGTTCCATCCGTCACTGTTTTGAAAAGGCTGTAGTTGACGGTGTTGGCAATTTCGACGCCGAAGGCTGTTGCAAGTTCTGGTTCGTATTGGTAGAGCAATCCACCATTTGAACCGAAAACTTGTTTGACAAATGTGGTGCTACTGCGAACACCTTCATTGGCAAAAGTTGCATACGCATTCGCCATATCCAGTCCTGATGGTGAAGCCGTGCCGAGCACGAAGGTTAAGTCGGGTGAATCAAGGTTGAGACCCGGTGTCGTGTTAGGAATACCTGCCGCCAGTGCAGCATCCGCCACGCTACTCACACCGATGTCAGCCGTCAGTTCGACGTAGGCGGAGTTGATACTCATTTGCGTTGCTTGGAGCAGTGAGACAACACCGTAGGAGTTGTTTCCGTAGTTGTTGAACGTATAGCCGTTCACGGTTGATGGCGAGTTGCCATTCCACAATGAGTTCAGTTGGACGCCTTGATCCAGGGCGGCCGCGAGTGCGAACGGTTTGAATGTGGATCCGGCTTGGGCAAACTGTCGAGTTGCGTTATTGATTTGGTCGGTAATGAAATTCGTTCCACCATACATTGCAAGCACCTCACCGGTACCGGGTTTGACGGCGGCAAGTCCAATGCGAAGTCCATCGGTTCCCGACGTTGGACCTTGATCTTTGACGGCGCGCTGGGCGGCTCGTTGGGCCTTGCGATCAAATGAGCTGATGATTTTTAATCCACCACGTTGAATTTCTTCTTGGTCATACCCCTGAGCAATGAGTTGTTGTTCAACGGCCGTGAGCAAGAACCCCACCTGGCCACCCAGACGGTCCTTTTGCTTGAAAGGAACGATCTTCGGGAAATTTGCGGCATCGCGCTGGTCTTGGGTGATGTCCCCCATCTCCAGCATGGCATCCAGCACATAGGACCAACGGGCTTTGAGTCCACTGAGGTTTTCTTCGGGACTGAGGCCTGAAGGTGACTTAATCACTGATGCAAGAACTGCGCCCTCGGTGTAGTCGAGTTGGCGGACCGGTGTGCCGAAGTAGGCGATAGAGGCGGCTTCGATTCCATTGGCATTGCGACCAAAATAGATCGTGTTGAGGTAGTCCTCCAGGATTTGATCTTTTGAGATCACCGTTTCTAATTTGAAGGCAAGGAGTGCTTCATTGACCTTGCGAGTCCAGGTGCGGTCTTGGGTAAGGAACGCGATCTTGGCGTACTGCTGGGTGATGGTTGATCCACCCTGGGTGCTGCCACCCCTGACATTGTTCACTGCCGCGCGCGCGATTCCTAGCGGTGAGATTCCTCCATGGTTATAGAAATCGCGATCTTCGGCGGCGAGGACAGCTCGTTGAACGTCAACGGGAATGTCGGTGAGCGGCACTGATCGCCGGGTTGATTCACCGAGTCGGCCAATTTCATTCACGCCATCGGAGTAGTAGACAACCGTTGCCTCACTCGTCGCCAGATCATTCGGGGTCGGAACTTGAGTCCGAGTCAGGAGAACCGCGAAAACGGTTGCACCTAGGGTTACCACAAGAATGAGGATCCAGAGGGTCCGGCGCAGCCAGCGCCGGCGCCACAATGGCACGCTTTCAACGGCGCCTTCGCTCCGCTTAGTCGGCTTTTTCTTAACCGTCCTCTTACTGGCAGAGCCTTTCTTCGTTGGCGAATTCACGGTTGTCCTATCGGGGAAGGGGACAGGTTGTATTTATTTCTTTGGGTCGTGACCTAGTCCAACAGATCATCACCCTTAAACGCCGGTGCGGCGCGCCGCGGAGTTCCATCTCCCAGCGAAAACGCACGGATCAAGTAGTTCCAGTGACAATCGGGGCACACCTCCACGACGTAGACCCGAAATTCGCCAAATTTGCGGCACATGGGGGGTAATTCCTCGGCCTTACGAATTCTTCCGGCATACGGGCCGAGTTCATCTCCATAGATATAGTGCAGGTCCACGAGTTGGTCACTCTTGCAGGCGGGGCAATTCCCTTTGGCTCGCTCGCCATGAAACTTGGCTGCCTTGAGCAAATACCGATCCGCCTCACAGAAATCGCTGGTCAGCGCCCCTCCGCGGTGCAGTTTTTTAATATCAGCGGCCCGAGATAGTCCGTAATCCACCACATTTCGTGGTTTTTGGGGGTCGGCTACCGGTTCCGGGGTTGGGATCGGACCCCGCTTGGGTGGATTTTTCACCGATTCGCCGCGGGCCACTCGACCGCGCACCCCTTGTCTGCGCATCTGAGCCATTTACCTAGTTTAAACCAGATCCAATATTTGGGGTTAATGCCCATAAGATATATCGATCCGATATATTGATCTGCGTGACTAGTCGCCGAGATGTCCTAACCTTCGCGATCCTTGGCGTACTGGGTGATGGTCCCCAGCACGGTTATGAATTGCGAAAAAGGCTCACAACGGTCCTCGGTCCATTTCGGGCGCTCTCCTATGGCTCTTTGTATCCAGCCCTCAAGCGGATGAACGCGACCGGATTAATCGAGGGAGAGTCCCTCACCCCAGCCATCGAAAGCACTGCACCGGCACTTTCCGGTAAGCGCGCCCGCATCGTTTACGCGATCACGGCTGAAGGCAAGGAAATCTTTGGTGAATGGGCAAATAAGCCCGGGCCCGAAGCGTGGGAGGACGAAGGCTTCGCCGCTCACCTCGCATTTTTTTCGGCCACCGAAGCACGTACCCGCCTTCGGATTTTGGAAGGCCGCCGCTCACGTCTTGAAGAGCGGGTTGACGCCTTGCGTGATTCCCTCACCCGCGGCAAAGAGCGCGTGGATGCATACACACTTCAACTTCAGCAACACGGACTCGAAGGGGCCGAGCGCGAGGTGCGCTGGCTTACCGAATTAATTGATCAAGAGAAAGTAACCCAGGAAAGGTAAGACATGAATGAACAATCCGGCGGAGAAATTCGCGTCGCAATCGTTGGTGTTGGAAACTGTGCTGCATCCCTGATCCAGGGTGTCGAGTACTACAAGAACGCCACGGTAGGTGAGTTCGTCCCTGGACTCATGCACGTTCAGTTTGGCCCCTACCACGTCAATGCGGTCAAATTCGTTGTTGCATTTGACGTTGACTCCAAAAAGGTTGGCCTTGACCTCGCTGATGCGATCGGTGCTTCCGAGAACAACACAATTAAGTTGTGTGACGTTCCCAGTACCGGCGTCAATGTTTCACGTGGCCACACACTCGACGGTCTCGGTAAGTACTACCGCGAGACAATCACCGAGTCTGACGCTCCCGAGGATGACGTTGTCCAGGCATTGAAAGATGCCAAGGTCGACGTTGTCGTCTGCTACCTACCCGTTGGTTCAGAGGTTGCCGCCAAGTTCTACGCACAGTGCGCAATTGACGCAGGCTGTGGGTTTGTGAACGCACTCCCCGTCTTTATTGCCGGTACCCCTGAGTGGGCTAAGAAGTTCGAAGACGCTGGTCTACCTATTGTTGGTGACGACATCAAGAGCCAGGTAGGTGCAACCATCACCCACCGTGTTCTAGCCAAGTTGTTCGAAGACCGTGGCGTCATTGTTGACCGCACTTACCAACTCAATGTTGGTGGCAATATGGACTTCAAAAATATGCTAGAGCGTGATCGCCTTGAGTCCAAAAAGATCTCGAAGACCCAGTCGGTTACCTCCCAGCTCTCACATGATCTCGGTGAGAAAAACGTCCATATTGGTCCATCGGACTACATCGCCTGGCTTGATGACCGCAAGTGGGCATTCGTTCGGCTCGAAGGTCGCGCCTTCGGTGACGTACCATTAAACCTCGAATACAAGCTCGAGGTGTGGGATTCACCCAACAGCGCCGGCGTAATCATCGACGCGGTTCGCGCTGCAAAGATTGCCATGGATCGCAAGATTGGTGGACCGATTCTTTCGGCTTCCAGTTATTTCATGAAGTCACCACCGGTGCAGTACAACGACTCAGAAGCAAAGCAGGCGGTGGAAGACTTCATCGCTGGCACCATCGACAGATAATGCTTCAGCAACCGGTAGCGTCTGTTCTGTGCGGGCGCTACCGGTTGTTCGGTCTCTGCTTCGCCGTAAGGATTTCCGGGCCCTCTACAGCACTCGTCTAGTTGGCCAGTTCGGAGACGGATTCTTTCAAGCGGCACTTGCCTCATTTATCCTTTTCTCACCCGAGCGTGAACCCAATGCCACCGCCATCGCGGTCGCATTCGGAATTTTGTTGCTGCCTTATTCTTTGATCGGACCATTTGCTGGCGTGTTTTTAGACCGGTGGTTGCGGCGCAACATTTTGGTCCGTGCAAATTTATTGAAGGCACTTCTTACAACTCCAGTGATTGCCGCGGTTCTTGCTGGAAGCGAATCCGTCATCCTAGGATTTTCGGTTCTTGCAGTTCTCGGTGTTGGTCGATTCATTTTGGCCGGACTCTCGGCGTCCTTGCCACATGTCGTCAACGGTAAAGAGCTAATTACTGCAAACGCGTTAACACCAACATCGGGAACGATTGCATTTGTCCTTGGCGCAACAACGGGGCTAGGAGTCCGTGAGGTTTTTGGGGGGGGTGACACCGGCAGTGTTGCTCTACTTCTGTTTTCCATCGGCACATTTATTTCGGCCGCGTTCATTGCTCGAACCTTCGCGGTTCACGCGCTAGGCCCAACCCACCGACTGAAACAATCGATGGTTGATTCCCTTCGTGGCGTTACCGGTGATTTGATCTCCGGGGTTCGCACCTTAAGTTCACATCGAGATGCCGCCCGCGCGCTCATCTTGGTTGCCTTTAACCGGGTTTCCTTCGGTGTCATCACGGCCGGTGCGTTACTCCTGCTTCGAAATACATTCCACGAGAGCCCGAATGCAAATGCGGCACTTGCAGACTTCACAATCCTCTCGGGAGTTGCCGCAACTGCCGCACTCATCGCTGCGATCCTGACTCCCTGGCTGACCCGCAAAATTGGAATCCCACGCTGGTCATCGATAGCTGTGGCTCAAGCATCACTCGGCATGGTGGTTTTCTCTTTCGCATCAACGAGTCAGAGTTTCCCTTTGTTGCTGATTGCTGGATTTAGCCTCGGTCTTGCAGGCCAGGCCGTCAAAGTGTGCTCCGACACGGTAATTCAACGAAAAATCCCCGATGAAGCCTTGGGCCGAGTCTTCTCGCTCTTTGACATGAGTGTGAATGTCGCTCTCGTTTCCGGGATCATCTTGGTGGCACTACTAGCCCCGGTTACCGGGATCGCGCCAATTCTCTACACCGGCGTCGGCGTCGCCTTGGCCGTGGCGAGTGTTTGGTATTGGAATTCAGGTCGCGCAACGGGTGACTAGCCAATGTTTTGCAAGTGCCGCGTTTGAACGAAAAATTCCAGGTATCGGGGCATCACTCGTTCGTGATTGAGTATGGTTCCATCATGTCTAATGGAGCAACGGCGCAGTATCAGCGCAGTCCGATCACCCGAGATCGAGTTCGGCCACGAACCATTTTTTCAATCATCGTCTTCGTGCTCGCGACAATCCTGACGCCGGTGGCTGTTGCTGGACACTGGGCCCACTCAACGATCATTGACGCGGAACGGTATATCGAAACTGTAGGTCCGATCGGCACCAGCCCCGAGGTTCAAAACGCCTTTGCCGACGTCGTCACCGACGCAATTGTGACCCAAGTGGACACCGAATCGATCGTCGGTGATTTCCTTGGCGGGATCTTGCCCGGAAGTGCGGTAACCGATCGCCTCGCCGGGCCAATTGCCACCGGGATCAACGGTTTAATTGGACAAGCTGTCGACACTTTCGTTGCCTCTGACGCGTTTACGCGGGCCTGGTTGGAACTCAATAAAGCAGCCCAAAAAGGATTCATTGCGCTTTTGAAAGATGAGCCAAGTGGCCCCATTGAACTTCAGGGTAATGACGTCGTTCTCAACCTCGACTCATTGATCGACCTTGCGCAGGAAAAATTAGTCGAAGGTGGTATTTCCTTCGCAGCCAACATCACCGTTCCAACAACGGATAAGCAATTTGTGTTGATGAGCGTCCCCGCGCTCACCCAGGCGAGAACCTTCTACGCTTTTTCCGCGCCGTTTCTCAGTTGGATTATGGTCCTCATCGCGGCAATGTTCATTCTGGCAATCTTGTTAGCACGACGTAGGGCGCGAACAACCGTGGCCGTTGGCATCATAATTATTGCTTCCGTCCTCGCGTTGTATTCCGCAACGGTGATTGGGGAAGAAGCCGTTAGTAATCAATTCGCCGGTAGTATTTTTGAAGCGTCCGCCGCCGTTGTTTATCAGAGTTTCTTGGCTTATCTCCTCGCTGGTCTGCACGCTCTCGCCATCCTTGGTGTCATTGTGATTATTGGTGGCTGGCTCGCCGGTCGCACCGACTCCGCGCACCACGTCCGCGGTCACTTCAACCGTGGAATCACTGACATCGCGGATCGCACCGGGTTAAACACCGGCGTTACGTTGGAACCGTATGCACCAATTATTCGCTGGGTGGTGGTGTCACTGTGGCTACTCATACTTCTGAGTGGGACCTATCTTGGGAGTGTGAGCGGAACGCTCATCACGCTGCTCATGGCTGGAATTTGGACGGGATTAGAGATTCTTATCCACGCTCGGACCACCATTGACGTAATTGTTGTTCCGCAGACTGAGGTGATTGAGGTCCTTGATCAAGCCTAAGTTCCATCAGGAATTTATACGCATCACCAACCTCACGGCTTGGTCCAATTCCTAGAATCTCCATGATCTGGGATCCATCAAGGTCTGGTCGCATCGCATCAAGTTCTTCTTGTTCCTGCAGTTTTTCAATCCGTGCTTCCAGACTGTCGTAGGCGTCTTGCAATTCTGCCGCTTTGCGTTTATTGCGAGTCGTTGAGTCAGCGCGTGTGAGCTTGTGGAGTCGAAGCAACATTGGTCCCGCATCGCGGACGTATCGGCGAACGGCAGAGTCACTCCACTCGCCGGTTCCATAGCCATGAAAGCGCAAATGCAACTCCACCAGCGTTGACACTTCATCGATTTGTTCATTACTAAACCGCAGGGCCTTCATTCGCTTTGCGCTCATTCGTGCACCGACAACTTCGTGGTGATGAAACGAGACTTTGCCATCTGGCTCAAATTTTCGAGTTTTTGGTTTACCGATGTCGTGAAGTAGTGCTGCGAGCCGGAGAATCAGGTCATTGGGGAGTTGTGGTTCGTGACTGCTTTCTAACTCAATCACCTGTTCCAGAACTTTAAGAGTGTGTTCGTACACATCTTTGTGGTGGTGGTGTTCATCTGCCTCTAGTTGCAGTAAGGGTAATTCGGGGAGAACAAATTCCGCCAATCCAGTTTCCACTAAAACCGTCAGGCCAACACGTGGATGCTCGGACATGATTATCTTGATCAGTTCCTCGCGGATTCGCTCGGCCGAAACAATCTTGAGCCGCAACGCCATTTCACGCATCGCCTCGGTGACATCCGCCGCTATTGAAAACTGTAGTTGTGAGGAGAAACGCGCTGCCCGCATCATGCGCAGGGGATCATCGGAAAACGATTGGGTTGCGGTACATGGAGTCTTCAAAACTTTTTCTTCGAGGTCTTTTAAGCCATCAAATAAATCGACGAACTCCAATGTTGGGAGCTTAAGCGCCATTGCGTTGACCGTGAAATCACGGCGGCCAAGATCGGCGGCCAACTCGGTTCCGAACTCAACATCTGGCTTACGTGAATCCGCGTTGTAATTCTCACTGCGGTACGTCGTGATCTCAATCTGGCGGTCGCCCTTGCTGGCGCTGATGGTGCCGAATGCGATCCCGGTATCCCAGGTGTTGTCGGCCCAGTCACCCAGCAGTTGCTTTATCTCCGCGGGGTGAGCACTTGTCGTGAAGTCAAGATCGGCTAGCGGGGAGGTTCGCCCCAGAAATGCGTCCCGAACTGGGCCGCCGACCAAGGCGATTTCGAAGCCAGCAGTACGAAAAATGCTGCCCAGTTCATCGAGTAAACCGGTGATAGGGGCCAGGCTCACGAGTGCTTGACGCTGAAGGGAAATAGACACGGCGACTAAGGCTACTCACCCGGTGCCTTTATCCTCGCTACATGGTGTTTTTGGGCGAGCGGATCCCGCCGTGGCACCGCTTACTCTTCGTTATCCCATTTCTTGTTTCCAGTCTTGGATTAATCGGTCTCGGGGCGACCCCGGCGGCGGCGGACCCTGCGGGGTCGGTCGTCGCGGTGGTGATTGACCGACTCACCCCGCTCGCTCCGCGGCCGAATGACACCCTACGAATTTCAGGGAAACTACTCAATACATCTTCGACTACGGTGAACCGGGTCTCTGCCCGGCTCGGAATTGCGGCGAGCCCACTTACCGAGCGCGCCCAAATCACCAAGGTGTCCGGTCTAGAACTTAACCCGGAAATTGATCCGGTTGATTACTTCCTTAACCAGACCAAGGTAGACGTCAGCGATGCTTTACAGCCCGGTGATGAAGCCAGTTTTGAGATAGCGATCCCCGTCAATGACCTACCCCTCGGGCGAGATGGCGTCTACACCCTGATGGTTGAAGTTCTCGGGGTGGGTGGGGCCGGAAATATTGACCGCCAAGGTGGGGTTCGTACGTTTCTGCCCTGGATGGGTCGCGACTCAAACGCCATTAATCTGGTGTGGTTGTGGCCCCTGGCCGACTATCCCGCTCAGGAAGCCAACGGTGTGTTGCTCAATGAAAGGATCCCGCGCTCGCTAGCACCCGGTGGGAGGCTGGATTCACTTGTCAATATCGCTGCCAAAAACCCGATAAAAATTAGCTGGATTGCAGATCCACAATTACTTCAGATCGCCCAAGACATCGCGGGTGGCTACCAAGTTCGTAATGGCGATGGAACGTCCGTGGGTGATCTATCCCAAGATGCAGGTCAATGGTTGGCCCGGCTGCGACGTGCCCTTGATTCCAGTGCGGCTTTACAACCTGAAAACTCGGCCGCGGGTGATCGCCTCCCGCTTCGTGTTACCCCCTACGCCGACATTGATGCCGGTGCGGTCACCCGTTCAGGTCTGGACTCCGATGTGGTTCGCTCAACCACCATGGCGGCATCCATCGCGTCAACCGTGCTTCAACAAAGCGTCAACGGCACCCTCTATTGGGCGCCGGGTGGAAGGTTAAATAAACGGACGGGTGACCTACTCGCATCTAGCGGAGTTCGCACCGTGATCCTTCGGGGAGATGCGTTGCCACCGTCAAACGCCAACACGATTTCAACCGGGTTGGGTGTCTTGGGAACAACATATGGTGGGATGAACGCTGTTCTGGTCGATCAGGGCCTAAGTGCCACCCTTAGCCTGCCTCAATCTTCGACATCAAATGAAATCCTGATGCGTCAAAGATTCTTGGCAGAGACGGCGGTGTTAAGCCAACTCATTACCGATGACTCTCCTTCGCGCATGATCGTTGCGGGTCCTCAAGATGTGTATTGGGATCCGGCCCCTGACTCACTCAATGAATTACTGGACTCAACGGGCACCGTTCCTTGGCTAAACTCCGCCTCACTTTCAGATCTACTCACTGAAAATAACGCTGGGATCCCGCGTAAACGTGGTGGATACGGTCCCAAAGCACAAGCCGCCGAGCTGTCTTCTTCCTATGTGCAGAAGGTGCAGGGCGTGAGTGAGCAACTCGCCTCGTTCACGGCAGTGTTGGATAACCCCAGTGGCGTTACCGATGTATACGCCGAAGCAATTCTGCGCGCACAGTCAAGTGCCTGGCGCTTGGAACCTGCCGCGGGTGAAGAGCTCGTCACGAGTATCTCCATTAGTTTGCAAGAGAAAATCAATATGGTTTTTGCACTCTCTGAGGGAACAATCACGCTCTCCGGTGAAAGCGGCTTAGTTCCCGTAACAATTGCCAACGACCTTGATCGCTCGGTCACGGTAGGTGTGCAACTACGCGGAACTCCACGTGCTCGTTTAGAAAGTGAACCCCTCTACGATATTACAATTGAGCCGGGTAAAAAAGTTAGTGTTGAAATTAAAGCAACGGTTATTGGCGGTCGAACGTTGAGTGCCGGGGTTCAATTACTTACCCCTGACGGTCAAGACTTCGGTTCACCCGCTCGGATTGAACTTGAATCAACAGCGTACGCCCGTGCCGCGGCTTGGGTGATCGGCGCGGCATTCCTGGCCATCGTTTCGTTTGTGGTTGTGGGAATCACCCGGCGCGTCCACCAGGCCGCTACCGGCTCCCGCTCAAACTCACAGAAGAATGAGCCACATGTCTGAACGGGCGTTACTCGGTCCGAGCACTGTCATGGCAACGGGTACTCTCGTTTCGCGGATAACCGGCGTCATGCGCGACATGGCGATGACGGCGGCATTAGGTTTTTTCTTAGTATCTGACGCATTCTCACTGGGAAATTCACTGCCCAACATGATTTACATCTTGGTGATCGGTGGGGCGCTTAACGCAGTTTTTATCCCCCAACTTGTCCGCAAAATGCAAGAGGACGCAGACGACGGGCGGGCTTACGCCGATCGGCTCATCACGCTCACCGCAATCATTCTTTTTATCTTATCGATTCTTGCGATTGCGTTGGCGCCGCAAATTGTATCCCTGTACACACCCAGTGACTACCCACAAAAAGAATTTGATTTGGCCGTTGCATTCACTCGTTTGTGTTTACCGCAAATATTTTTCTATGGCATTTACACCATGTTTAGCCAAGTGTTGAATACTCGTGCGAAATTCGGTGCACCAATGTTTGCGCCAATTGCAAACAATATTGTTGCCATAACAACTTTTTTATTGTTTATCTACTTCGCAGGAACAGCTGCATCAGCCGAAGGAAACTTGTCCTCGGGGCAGGTATGGCTACTCGGCTTGGGAACAACCTTGGGAGTTGTAGCCCAGGCATTAATTTTGGTTCCTGTTTTGGTCCGTGCCGGATACATGTGGCGGCCACGTTTTGATTGGCGTGGACACGGTTTGGGTAAAGCCGGAAGACTCGCAGCCTGGACAATTGGCCTAGTCTTGATCAACCAATTGACCTACATAGTGATTACCCGTCTCGCCACCCAGGCGAATGTCAACGCGGCATTGCAAGGTGATGTGGCCGCCGGGTTAACCACCTACCAGAAAGCCCATCTAGTTTTCATGCTTCCCCACAGCGTAATCACCATTTCCATCGTTACCGCACTTCTTCCGGCTCTGAGCCGCATTGCCCATGAAGGCAAAATCTCGCAGGTGGGACGTGACGTCTCTGGCGCCATGCGACTTGTTTCATTTTTTATTATTCCCATCACAGCAATTCTGTTTGTCGTTGGAATTTCAATCGCGGTTCTTCTTTTCGGAATTGGCGCTGCAACAACCGCCCAAGCGGAGCTCATGGGCCAAGTAATCTCAATATTCATGCTCGGCATGATTCCGTTCACGCTGTTCTACGTACTCTTACGCGGCTACTACGCGCTCGAGGACACCAAAACCCCATTCTTCATTACCGTTATTTTCTCCCTGGTTCTCCTTGCCATTCTTTTGCCCTTCTTTGGCAGATTTGACGGTGGCGGTGCTCAAATTTCATTCATGGCCGCCTGTTACAGCGCTTCCTACTGGGTGGGGCTCGTCATTGCTTGGATCGTTCTCTCCCGCAAACTTGGTGGTTTGCAATCAGGGACCACAATTGCGTCCATCGCCCGAATGGGACTTGCCGGACTCTTCTCGGTTTTCGCCATGATCATGACTCAAACTCAATTGAATAACGTGCTCTTTGGCTCAAGTGCAGACGTCGACCTGACCGACAAAATGACGGTTTTCATTCGGCTAATAATTGTTGTCGCTATCGGTGTTATTTCTTATCTGCTCGCAGCCTGGGTTATTCGTGTTCCGGAAGTGACCCTCGCCTTCCGGGTGATCCGCGAGAAACTAAGTCCTAGGGTGAAGACGTGATCGGGTCAGGAACAAAATTCAATCGCTACACGCTGTTGGAACTTGTTAGTGAGCATGTGGGCATCCTTAAGGGACAGTTTGACGTGCAGCTGTGGCGCGGACGCGATGAAATCCTGGATCGTAATGTTGCGATTCGGCTTCTGCGAACCGATGATCAACGTTTAGCTAGGGTGCTTGGTGCTGCTCAAGCGGCTGCAATGGCCGATGATCGGCGACTGCTTCGAGTCCTCGACATCCTGGACATCGGTACAACGGATGACGACCCGGCTTACACCGCAATCATGAGTGAATGGTGTACCGGAACACCACTACACGCGGCATTAAGGGACAAAGAAACATCAGTTTTTGGTGCCGAGTTTTCCCTTGATTCAGTTTCAAATGTTGCGTGGGCGCTGAATGCGTGTCTGAAGATCAATCTCGAACACGGTCGTTTGCGACCAAGTTGTGTCTTTCTTACCGAAGGCTTTGACGTACTAGTAAGCGGTCTTGCGGTCGACCACGCTCTCTTTGGACCACTTTTCGATTTGGAAACCACGCAAGATTCACCAATCGCTAAAGACGTCAACGGATTAGGTTCATTGTTGTACTGTTTTACCACCGGACTGTGGCCTTACCCGGTGTATTCCTCAGAGAAAAATCCCGACCCGGAATTGAGCGTGCACGTACCTTTCTCACCCAAAGCCGGCAAAGACATCCCGTTGCCATCAAGTGTCAGAGCGAGTATTCCGCGCGCTGTCGACGATCTTGTTAGTCGAAGTGTGATCGGCGTGAGTAAATCCCGCGGGGTGACCCGGATTCAAGACTCACTTGGTTTTGCGAACTCAATTGCTTCGGCACGGGACTACCTCACGCCACTCAGCACGACGACTGTGCGAGCACCTGTCGGCCTTTCCCAAAGGACCTCACCTGCCAGTCTTGCAAAGCGTGCGATTGGTGTTGTGATCGCTGCGGCTGCAGTCGCCACAATTTCATTATTAGGATTGCTGATTTTCAACAGTGCTTACTCAGCAGCACCACAGGTGGATTCCAGCGGGAACACGGTCGACGTAACCGAGATCTTGACGAGCCCGGCCACCCCATATGTTGAAGTCGAGGTGGCTAACACGGCCGGCACCGTTTCTATTGACTCCGCGAGATCCTTTGACCCCCGTGGCGGCCCACCCAGCGGAGTCCTAGGCACCGAAAGGGAAGGGGGGGCGGCGCGCGCGGTTGACGGTGATGCGGTCACCGCCTGGTTCACTAGGCCGTATAAGAGCGCAACCCTAGGTAAAAAAAGTGGTGTTGGCCTGATTCTGGACCTCGGTGAGTCCGCAGCGGTAACCGGGGTTTCGCTGGGCCTCGTTGGTTACGGGACCGACCTACAGGTTCGGGTATCCGATGAGATTTTGCCCGATCCAGATTTATGGACCAGGTTGGTCAGTATTGATGACGCCGGCCCACAAATCGAACTTCGAGCGCCTCGACCGGTGACGGGGCGATACGTTCTGATCTGGCTCACCGGTATTCCGCCCATGGAAAACGGTGACCGATTCCAGGGCGGGATCACGAGTGTGTCCGTCTTCGGAATCATGTCTACTCGGGCCGTAAATTAACCGGGCAACCAACCCCACGCTGACACCCTGATTAGGCTAATCGGGTGACGTTGACCGATCTACGCGAACTCAGTGATCGCGAGTTGATCGCAGCGCACGTAATCGGGGACTCCCAAGCATTTAGTGAACTCGTATCCCGGCACCGTGACCGACTATGGTCGGTTGCGCTGCGCACAACCGGTGATCCCGAAGAGGCATCGGACGCCCTCCAAGACGCGTTGATCTCAGCCTTTCGGCGGGCCGATCAATACCGTGGGGAGGCCGCGGTCACCACCTGGCTGCATCGAATCGTGGTCAATGCCGGTTTGGATCGGCTTCGCCGCAAGGCCGTCCGTCCGACCACCACTCTTCCTGACCACCACGAGAACAGCAGCATCGAGATCGTCGAGCCCCGTGACGCAATCACCGAGCGGGAAAACTGGATGGAAATCTCAGCGGCGCTCGCCCAGTTGCCGAAAGACCAAAGAGAAGCCATCATTTTAGTAGACGTCCAAGGTTACTCGGTTGAAGCAGCAGCCGTAGAACTTCAATGCCCTACGGGAACCATCAAAAGCCGATGTAGTCGCGGTCGGGCGAAACTCGCCGAGACCCTAGGCCATCTACGGAACCAAGATGGCAACGAAATCGTCACACCGTTAGATCAAAATTCGACCAACTCCCGGAAGGAGGACAAAAAGTGAAAGACCACGACGAACATCCAGAATTCGATGAAATGCAATTCCGTGAACTCACCGGCAATTTGCGAGCCTTCGGCCAGTACCTTGATTCTGAGCCAGTGGAATCCATGCCAACAAGCGTCTGGGAACATCTGGCCACGACCCTTTCCCTTGAGTCAGCTGACCGAGTAGTTCCTGACTCCCCGGCCGCCTTGGGCTCAGACCCGGCCGTGCTTGAACTCGAGAGTTACCGGAAACACCGAATTGGTGGCAAGTGGGTTGGTGGCCTAGTAGCTGCGAGCGTGACCTTGTTCGCCGTCGGAATTGGGGTTAATGCCCTCAATTCAGACACCGACGATCGCAATGTGGTTGTCGCTGGCGCTCTCACCACCACGTCACCCCAAATTGTTCAAGCCGGTTTTGTTCAGCCTGCGGTTGAAGTGATGGAAAGCGGTCACGACTACAACTCCGCAAACCTCAAAGACACCATTACCCGGCTATTGGGCACGATCGGGATTAATGAACCCATGGACATGTTTATGGCCCCCATTCATTCAATGGAATCCGCGAAAATGAACAAGTCGACCGGGATGACGGGAAACCTGGAGACCTTGCGTCGCTGCCTCAATGAGATCACCAACTCAGAGTCTTCCCAGGCCATATTTGTCGATCGCGCCACTTTCCAAGGAATGGATGCCGGAGTGATCGTGATCCCCATGGTCATGTTCAAAGGCATGGATACGCTCACAACAAGTGATGACCGGATGAAATTTGCCATCAACCTTGAATCCGCAGGTGCCGATCTTGGAGCACTCGACGTGTGGGTTGTCGGGCCCGACTGCGGCACTCTGGGACTTGATATCTACTCGCATGTGAGCCACTCACTCAACTAGGTGGGTTTCGTGCCGGGGGCGTAGACTCATTGCGCACATCTATTCCGCGGCAGTACAAACCGAAAGTAGTGGTTTTTGTGAGTGAAGTTCGTGAAGTAATAATTATTGGATCCGGCCCCGCGGGCTACACGGCCGCGGTTTATGCAGCTCGGGCTCAACTCAACCCATTACTCTTCGAAGGCGCCGTGACAGCCGGAGGCGCCCTAATGAACACGACCGAGGTTGAAAACTTCCCGGGCTTTGAAGACGGAGTATTGGGTCCGCAACTTATGGAAAACATGCGTGCGCAAGCCGTCCGCTTTGGCGCTGAGATTATCACCGACGACATCACTCAAATCAACATCGACGGTGACATTAAATTCGCCACCGACGGTGCTGGCAATGTGCACCAGGCCCGCACGCTAATTCTGGCCATGGGCTCGGGTTATCGCGAACTTGGTTTACCCGACGAGAAGCGACTCAGCGGTCACGGTGTTTCCTGGTGTGCAACGTGTGATGGCTTCTTCTTCCGTGACCAAGACATCGCCGTCGTCGGCGGTGGGGACTCAGCACTGGAAGAAGCAACTTTCCTCACCCGCTTCGCCAAGTCTGTCACGCTGATTCACCGTCGCGGCGAATTACGTGGCAGCAAGATCATGCAGGAGCGCGCACTAGCCAATGAAAAAATTCACGTGGCTTGGAACAGTGAGGTTGCTGCCCTTCATGGTGACGTGAAGCTCTCTGGCATCACCCTTCGCGACACCACGACTGGCGCGGAACGTGAACTCGCGGTCACCGGCTTATTTATTGCAATCGGCCACGATCCCCGGTCAGAACTACTCGCCGGCAAAGTTGATCTGGACCCAGAGGGTTACGTACTGGTTCAACCCGACTCGACGCGTACCTCCGCTTCCGGCGTGTTCGCCTGCGGTGACTTGGTCGACCACATTTACCGTCAAGCGGTTACCGCCGCTGGAACCGGATGTGCCTCCGCCCTTGACGCTGAGCGGTTTCTCGCGCACCAGTAGCCGAAACACCAACCTTTGTCGCTAAGTTAGGTCCTAATCAAAGGAGATTCACATGGGAGCAACCAAGATCGTCACGGACGCCAACTTCGCCGAAGAAGTACTCATGAGCGAGAAGCCCGTACTCGTTGACTTCTGGGCCGAGTGGTGTGGTCCCTGTAAAATGGTCGCCCCGATTCTTGAAGAGATCGCTGCCGCGAACGAAGGGCTTGTCATCGCCAAAATGAATGTCGACGAAAACCCGACAACCCCGGCTTCCTACGGCATCACGTCAATCCCCACCATGAATGTGTATCAGGGCGGACAGATTGTAAAGACAATCATTGGTGCAAAGCCAAAGGCTGCTTTACTCGCTGACCTAGCTCCGTACTTGTAGGCAATGCTCCGCCTTGGTTCAACCGGGGCGGCCGTTGCGGAGGTTCGCTCACGGCTCGCGCACCTCGGTCTACTTTCAAGCACAAACGACACTGCCCTCGCCGTGGACATTTACGATGAACAGGTTGCCGTTGCCGTTCGCACATTTCAACAAGAGCGCGGGATCACGGTTGACGGTCTCGTGGGTCCGGAGACTTTCCGTCGCTTGGACGAAGCCCGTTGGCAATTAGGTGATCGAGTCCTTTCATTTACCCCCGGTCATGTCATGGTTGGTGACGACGTCACCGAACTGCAGCGCCGGTTGAATCAACTTGGTTTCAACGCGGGCAGGCCCGACGGGATTTTTGGTGCCCCGACCGATCTGGCTTTGCGCGACTTCCAACGTGGCGTCGGTGTGAGTTCCGACGGAACCTGTGCCCTGGATACCTTGCGTGCATTTGAACGACTTTCCCGATCCATTGTCGGCGGCGATTCGGGTGCTTTGCGCGAACACGCATCCCTTGCATCCCTTCGAACCGGAATCGCAGACAAAGTCATTGTTATTGACCCGGGTGAAACCGTTCACCCAGCATTGACCTACGCCATTTGTGTTCGCGTTGAAGGTCGCCTCGCAGCTCTTGGCACTCAGGTGCTTCTCACCAGACCCGAAATTCCGGTAGAACACAAAACTCAATCAACGCACGCGGAGTTTGCCAACAGCATGAATGCCGACATTGTGATTTCACTACACCTTGATGAAGTGGAGAGCCCTAAACCCAACGGGATCTCCGTTTATTACTTTGGATCCCCTAATGGTGGCAACCACTCACCAGGGGGTCGGATCCTCGCCGGGTTGATCAATGAGGAGTTGATCAGTCGAACAGACCGTAAAGATTGTTTGATTCACGCCAGGACGTGGGACCTGCTGCGGTTCACCCAGATGCCAACCGTTCGCATTGAACTGGGTTACATGTCCAACGTTGGGGATGCGAAACGTTTAACGTCCGGGGTATTTCACGACGCGGTAGCCGAAGGGGTCGTCGCCGCACTCACCAAGTTTTGCTCTCCCCGCTAGGCCACATCAGCCGCACCAGGAATCCCAGTCCAACACCGATCCCGATTAATAGCGCTGCCGAGAAGAAACTTTTCATCGCGCACCTCCCATGCGTGAAAGACTACGCGCATGACTAATTGGAGTGGGTACACCCACCGGGTTCGCTTTAGTGAGGTTGACCCCCAAAGCATTGTGTTCAATTCCCGTTACCTCGAGTTCTTCGATGCTGCCAGCATTGAGTACTTCCGCGCACACGGTTACCCGCCCGACACCATGTCGGTTGCTGGAATGGATCCGGTACTGGCTGAGGTCACTATCCGCTACCACGAATCGGCTCGAATGGATCAACTTCTTCACATCGACGTACATTGCTCTCGGCTCGGTACCGCAAGTTTTGACCTCGTTTTTACCGCACGAATCCAAGATCTGAGAACTGGCACATTGGCTAAAAGTGCCATTACTTCGGCAACGATCAGTTATGTCAATGTTGACCAAGTGAGCCGGAAGTCAACGCCAATTCCAGAGGAATTCCGTGAGTTTCTTGGATTAACCGAGTAGAAGTCACACAATAAGTTGGGTAATCGGTGCCAAGAGGTCGTTAATGTAATTCGTACGCAGCATAGTGAACGCAAGCAAGGCCACAATGAGTCCTGAGATTCCAGCAATCTGAACCGGCATTCGGATTCGTTTAGGTGGAAATACCATGACGGCGGCGACGGCGGCTCCCACAACTAAACCGCCGAAGTGTGCACGCCAATCAACCCCGGGTGAGAAGAAACCAATGGCGACGTTGACCGCCAACAAGAACAGCACCTGTTTGATGTCGTAACGCATTCTGCGCCCGGCCACAATGAGTGCACCCATCAAACCAAAAATTGCTCCGGAGGCACCGACCGACACGGTTTGAATGTCGGAGAACCAATAAGAGGCAACCGAACCACCGAGGGCGGCCAGCAGGTAGAGGGCAATAAATCGCGTGTGACCAAGGATCCGTTCCAGGGTTGGGCCAAGGAAAAACAGCACGTACATATTGAATGCAATGTGGATAAAAGATCCGTGCAGAAAAGCGCTAGTGAACAATCGCCACCACTCACCGCCCTGGGCAATGGCAACCGGATACATCCCGAATTCCACGGCGACTTTGTTGACTCCTTGAGCGTACTGAATGGCAAAGAGAAAAACGTTGATTCCGATAAGTGCGTAGGTGACGCGTGGGGCGGTGACCAATGCACCACCAGCGACCGTCGTCGGGGCCGGTGGTGCATTGACCTTCATGCAATCGGGACACCGGTAACCAACGGGCGCTTCAATCATGCATTCGGTGCAAATCGGGTTTTCACACCGTGAGCACGAGATGCGCGTTGGTCGGTCTTGGTGCCGGTAGCAGGAGGGGGTTTCGTCCACTGAATTTAGTTGCGGACAATTTCAATCGACGTGATCACAACATCTGACTTGGGGCGATCCTGTGAACCGGTTTCGACCGCCGCGATTGCATCAACAATGTCACGTCCCGCCTGGTCGGCGACTTCACCGAAAATCGTGTGCTTGAAATTCAACCACGTGGTTGCCGCTACGGTGACAAAAAACTGGGAGCCGTTGGTGCCCGGGCCAGAATTCGCCATTGCCAGTAGATACGGCTTGTCAAATGTGAGCTCCGGGTGCGCTTCGTCAGCGAACTTGTAGCCGGGACCACCGGTTCCGGTACCCAGTGGGTCTCCACCCTGGATCATGAATCCCGGAATAATCCGGTGAAAGACAACGTCCTTGTACAACGGATCCGTTGTCTTCGAGCCGGTCTTAGGGTTGGTCCATTCCTTGGTTCCCTCCGACAGGCCGGTGAAGTTATCCACCGTTTTAGGAGCATGGTCAGGAAAAAGGTTACAGTTAATGTCGCCGAGATTTGTATGGATAATCGCTTGTAATGTCATGTGCTGATCCTTCCACGCTACCCGTGTTGATATCCGGGCGGGCGGTAAATGTTCACGCCGGGTAAACCCACCACATCACAGGTCTCAGGCATTCTTTTATCGAGAGTGATCATGGCTTGAGCGTCAACGTCTATGGCTGCAGCAAGGTGAAGTCTGGGTCCGCGGGGGTATATTTGTGCCCCGCCAGCGGGTCGTTGGTTACCGACTGGAGTTCGGCCACGTCGCGGCCGTTGTTGGTCATGAAGAACGTGGAACCGTTCTCAGCCTCACGGAGACTGCGACCGCTCACATTGCGTCGCGCGCTCGCGCGGTGATTACCGTGGACGAGTAATGGACCTTGTGGAGCTTAGGAGACTCGAACTCCTGACATCTGCCTTGCAAAGGCAGCGCTCTACCAACTGAGCTAAAGCCCCCCGTGGTGCGGGGTGTGCGCCGAACTCGTGGGAGCCAGTTCTGGTGCGGATGAGATGTTAGCGCAAGTCCTGATCGGCCCCGACCTCAGACCACAGGTCATCGTCATTTTCGGCCTCGTTCATCTTTCGGTACACCAGGTACCCAACACCGGCCAGCAGAACAAGTAGCAGCAGCTTTTTCATAGGTCCAAGATACACGGCTCCACTCACGCTCAAGCCATGGTTTCCCATCTGGCAATGTGGGTTGAGGCGGCCTTGCGCTCATCTATGGTCATATTCGCACATGCGAGCACCGAGAAAAAGCCATCCCGTGATTCTGGACTGCGTCATGGGCGGGCCAGAACGGCGTGCCACCGGGTTGAGATGGACAGAATCTGGCTAAAACACCCGGTTTTTGTCAGACTTTCCCAGGAACTGGGAAAGTCTGGCGGGGTGGGGGGGTGGGCCCAGATGGACTTGAACCATCGACCTCTTCCTTATCAGGGAAGCGCTCTAACCAAGCTGAGCTATGGGCCCGAAATAGCGTGCCGAGACTACCCGACTCCCCCTCACCACGTTTTCAGGGGCACAGCCAATGACGGTCCACCGTTTTTGGATCGGCACGACTGTGCTCGCTCGTGGCTCATCCAGACCGATAGCCTTGCCCGGTGAAGGGAATCATTCTTGCTGGGGGAACGGGAAGTCGCCTGTGGCCGATCACTAAGGGGGTGAGCAAGCAGTTACTTCCGGTCTACGACAAGCCAATGCTGCACTACCCCCTCGCCACCCTGATGGCTGCGGGTATTCGTGAGGTATTGGTAATCACGACCCCTGAGGATTCGGATTCATTTGCTCGTCTACTCGGTGATGGTTCGGCCTGGGGAATGAGTATCAGTTTTGCCGCCCAAGCCAAGCCCGAGGGTCTGGCACAAGCGTTTTTAATCGGTGAAACGTTTTTAGCGGGCGAGTCCGCTGCCCTCATTTTGGGCGATAATCTTTTTTATGGACCTTCGCTGGGGCGTAAACTCGCAGAGTTAACCTCGGTAGTTGGCGCCCACGTTTTTGCCTATGAAGTTGCTAACCCCAGCGAATACGGTGTTGTTGCATTTGACGAGTCCGGAGTAGTGACCTCGATTGAAGAGAAACCGGTAAGCCCTAGGAGTTCATACGCTGTTCCCGGCTTGTATTTCTATGACGACACCGTTGTTGAGGTGGCCAAGTCGATTAAACCTTCTGATCGCGGTGAACTGGAAATCACTGCGGTCAACGATCACTACTTGCAGGCCGGCTTACTTAAGGTTGCCGTGTTGGAGCGTGGAACAGCGTGGCTGGATACCGGCACATTCCGCTCGCTGCAAGATGCCGGCGAGTTTGTCCGGGTGATGGAGGACCGCACCGGCACCAAGGTTGGTTGCGTTGAAGAAATTGCGTGGCGTAATGGTTGGATAACATCAGCACAACTTATTGAGTTAGCGCAACCACTGTTGAAGAGTGGTTACGGCGAGTACCTCGTTGCACTGTCCCAAAAGTAATGTGGTTCAGGCATCTTCTGAAAGCACGACTTCAACGCCGCCGGTGATACTTACGGTGAGGTTGTAAAGGATTGCGAACAGTCCCGCAAGGGCCGAAATTAAAACGATTTCAACCGACGCCAAAATGAGTGTTGCACCAATAACTTGAGTAAACCCGAGGGACGTGACCAGGTCAAGGCCACTTGTGCTGCCGACCACGTCGGTGACTGTTCCAGAGAAGGATTCGATCACACCCGTGCGGTCCAACATAAACCAGACGGCTGTGACCGCAATGACGAGAATGATTCCAATGGTGAGTGAGAGGATGAAGGCCGCTTTGGTCACCGACCAGGGGTCAAGCCTGGATACGTAGAGCCGTGCCCGCCGCGGACCCCCGGTCACTCGCTTGCCTGGACGTCGACTTCTCCGGTTACTTCGGCGATCACTTCGCCTTCAGCGCTGTCTTCTTCGTCTTCGGTGCCTTTAGCGACGGCAACAACATTGACGTCCTCACCTAAGCGCATCATGCGCACCCCCATGGTGTCCCGGCCTGAGGCACGGATTTCATCGACCCTGGTGCGAATCACAACACCATTTGAGGCAATGGCAAAAATCTGATCCGTTTCTGAGCAGACCATGGCGCCGACAAGCTCGCCGCGTTCTTCCGGGAGTTTCATGGCGCGAACACCCTTGATGCCACGGCCCTTTGCCGCCCATTCATCAACTGAGGTTCGCTTGGCGAAACCGCCGTCGGTGATGGTAACCACGAATGTTCCCGGGGTGACAACGTCCATGGATAAGAGTGCATCCCCAGCCCGGAACCGCATCCCGATGACACCGCCGGTGGCCCGGCCCATGGGGCGCAGGGTCGCGTCATTGGCGGTGAAACGCGCGGAGAGACCCTTTTTAGAGACCAGGAGTAGGTCGTCGGTCTCTGAGACAAGACGGGCCCCCATGAGTTGATCGCCTTCATGCAGATTGATGGCGATGATTCCACCTTGACGGTTGGTGTCGTACTCACCAAGGCGAGTTTTCTTCACCATGCCGGCTTGGGTTGAGAGCACCAGGTAATCACTTGCCGCATAGTCCGGGATTGCGAGGACTTGGGCGATTGTTTCATCCGGTTGAAATGCCAACAGGTTGGCCACGTGCTGCCCCCGGGCATCGCGTCCGGTTTCGGGTAGTTGGTAGGCCTTGGCGCGGTAAACCCGACCAAGGTTGGTAAAAAACAAAATCCAATGGTGGGTAGTAGTAACAAACAAGTGTTCAACAACGTCGTCTTGACGCAGGTTTGCGCCCTTGACCCCACGACCACCACGGCGCTGGGAACGGTAAAGGTCGCGCAGGGTGCGCTTGGCGTAACCACCGGAGGTGATCGTGACAACAACGTCTTCGACCGCAATAAGATCTTCGTCTGTGACGTCGCCGTCCCAAGGAACAATTTCGGTGCGACGTTCATCACCGAACTTGTCGGAGATTTCGGTCAATTCGTCACTGACAATAGTTCGCTGTCGTTGATCCGATGCCAGGATGTCGTTGTAGTCGGCGATTTTAGTCATCAGTTCATCGTGTTCGTCAATAATTTTTTGACGTTCCAATGCCGCAAGACGGCGTAATTGCATATCCAGAATTGCGGTTGCCTGAATCTCATCGATCTCGAGAAGTTCAATCAATCCGGTACGGGCGTCATCAACGGTTGCACTCGCGCGAATTAAGGCAATGACGGCGTCGAGGGCGTCAAGTGCTTTGAGGTAACCACTAAGAATATGCGCTCGCTCTTCAGCTTTACGCAAACGGAAGCGGGTACGGCGTTGGATTACTTCAATCTGATGGAGAACCCAGTAACTCAAGAACTGTTCCAACGTCAACGTACGTGGCACCGAGTCAACGAGGGCCAACATGTTTGCCCCAAAGTTGTCTTGGAGTTGGGTGTGCTTAAACAGCTGATTGAGTACGACCTGGGCTACTGCGTCGCGTTTGAGTTCAATGATCAATCGCATCCCGGTACGAGATGAGGAGTCATCGCGGACATCTGAGATCCCGGTGAGTTTTCCGTCACCGACAAGTTCAGCAATACGCAGGAGAAGGTTGTCGGGGTTCACTTGATAAGGAAGCGCTGTGACAACCAAGATCTGGCGGCCGCGTTTGTCCTCATCGACCGTAACCACCGCGCGCATTGTGACCGATCCACGTCCGGTGCGCTGGGCATCTTCGATTCCCTTACGGCCAACGATGAGTGCACCCGTGGGGAAATCTGGTCCCTTGATCAGTTCCATGAGTGCGCTTTGGCGTTGTTCACTCGTTGACTCCGGGTTGGCGAGGAGCCATTGAGCGCCCGCTGCAATTTCCCGCAGGTTGTGCGGTGGAATGTTGGTGGCCATGCCAACTGCAATACCCGAACTTCCATTCACCAGAAGGTTAGGGAACCGACTGGGCAGAACCGATGGCTCGAGGGTGCGACCGTCGTAGTTCGGCTGAAAATTAACGGTGTCTTCGTCGATATCGCGCACCATCTCCATGGCGAGGGGTGCCATCCGGCACTCGGTGTAGCGCTGGGCCGCGGGGGGGTCGTTACCCGGTGAGCCAAAGTTTCCTTGGCCTTGTACGAGCGGGTAACGCAGCGACCACGGTTGGGCTAAACGCACGAGTGCGTCATAGATCGCACTGTCTCCGTGTGGGTGGAAGTTACCCATAACATCACCGACCACGCGGGCGCTTTTGGAGAAGTTTCGATCAGGTCGGTAGCCACCGTCATACATTGCGTAGAGAACGCGGCGGTGGACCGGCTTGAGTCCATCGCGCACATCGGGTAGTGCGCGAGAAACGATAACCGACATCGAGTAATCGAGATAGGAACGTTGCATTTCTGTCTGCAGGTCGACCGGTTCAATCCGGCCGTGACTACTGACTTCTTCTACTACTTCAATGTCGTCTGACACGATGTTCTCCGTAACGTAGTTTCTCGGCGAGCAGTTATTTAGCTGGTGGTTACTTGTCTAAATATCGAGGAAGCGCACATCGCGGGCGTTTTGTTGGATGAAGTTTCGGCGGGACTCAACGTCTTCGCCCATCAAGACGCTGAACATTTCGTCAGCCTGCGCCGCGTCGTCGAGGGTGATCTGCAGAAGTACCCGCTCAGCTGGATTCATGGTGGTATCCCATAATTCGTCAGCGTTCATTTCGCCGAGACCTTTGTAGCGCTGGATTGACTCTTCCTTGGGCAGACGTTTACCCGCTGCAATCCCTGCCTCGATGATCGCGTCTTTTTCCCGATCCGAATATGCGAAATCAGCGGTCTCACGTGACCACTTGATTTTGAATAATGGAGGTTGGGCCAAGAATACGTGACCAGTTTCAACGAGTGGACGCATAAAGCGAAATAGGAAAGTTAGCAGCAGGGTCCGGATGTGCTGCCCGTCAACGTCGGCGTCGGCCATCAGAACAACTTTGTGGTACCGCAACCGATTAAGATCAAATTCTTCTTGGATACCAGTACCAAAAGCCGAGATCAATGCTTGTACTTCGGTGTTTTGAAGTACCTTGTCAATCCGAGCTTTTTCCACGTTAATAATTTTTCCGCGAATGGGTAAAATTGCCTGGGTCCGCGGATCGCGGCCTTGTCGCGCCGAACCACCGGCACTGTCACCTTCGACGATGAATACTTCACAGTCCTCGGGCTCCCGACTAGAGCAGTCAATTAACTTACCGGGCATCCCGGCGCCGCCGAGGAGTCCTTTTCGGTTGCGGGCAAGGTCGCGTGCTTTCCGGGCCGCGATGCGCGCTGTTGCCGCGTTCATCGATTTACGTGCAATCTCTTTGCCTTCGGCCGGGTTTTGCTCGAACCAAGCACCCAGTTGGTCGTTCACCACTTTTTGAACGAAAGCCTTCATTTCGGTGTTACCGAGTTTAGTTTTTGTTTGACCTTCGAACTGTGGATCAACAAGTTTCACACTAACGATCGCGGTGAGTCCTTCGCGGATGTCTTCACCGGAAAGATTAATGTCTTTCTCTTTGAGAATATTCCATTCGCGGGAGAACTTGTTAACTAAAGATGTGAGTGCGGTACGAAAACCTTCTTCGTGGGTTCCGCCTTCGGTTGTGTTAATCGTGTTCGCGAAGGTATAGACCGACTCGGCATAGGAGTTATTCCACTGCATTGAAATCTCGGCGCTCAGTGTCTTTGTCTCGTTCTCAGCAATGAGATCAATAACGGTTGGATTTGCCACCCCTTTACTTGCATTGATGTGACGAACGAAGTCGGAGATCCCGCCGTCATACATGTAGGAAACGTGGCGGACCGTTTCAACGGCCTCGGTTGGGTTCTCCAAGTCAACCACAGCAGCCGCGTCAACAAGGTCGACCGCGACGGACGAGCCGGGACGTTCGTCGGTGAGCTCCAGCGTCAAGCCACGGTTGAGGAACGCCATCTCTTGGAAACGGCGAGACAGGGTGGTGAAGTCGTAGGTGGTGGTTTCGAATATGTCAGCGTCGGCCCAGAAAGTCACCGTGGTTCCCGTGCGACTGGTTGCTTCTCCTTTGTCAAGAGGAGCTGTGGGTGCGCCGTACTTGTAATGTTGGCGATACACGTTTCCATCACGATGAATTTCGACCGCGAGGTCGGTAGAGAGTGCGTTGACCACGGAAACACCCACACCGTGTAGACCACCGGAAACCGAATACCCGCTACCGCCGAATTTGCCACCGGCGTGCAATACGGTCAAAACGACCTCGACGGCTGGTTTTTTTTCAATCGGATGCTCATCAACGGGAATTCCACGGCCGTCGTCGATGACCCGAATAGCGCCATCTGGCAGGATCGTGACCGAGATTTTGGTGGCGTGTCCTGCCAAGGCTTCGTCGACGGAGTTATCCACCACCTCGTAGACCAAGTGGTGCAGGCCCCGCTCACCCGTTGAACCGATGTACATTCCGGGGCGTTTACGCACCGCATCAAGGCCCTCGAGAACCTGGATCGCACTGGCGTCGTAGGTCATTTTGGGGCCTCCTGGCGTGGAACTAATAAATACGACAAAGATCGCAGTCTACCCCGAAGTCCTGACATCACCTAGCCCAGAAACGAATAATGAGCGATATATGAGCCTAGTGACCCCCCACTTGCTAGTGGCCATGCTATTTAGACTAGAAAATCCGTCCTTTTTCGCGCTAGGGGCCAAATTCGACTACTTCAGAAAAGGTCTCAGGGCTATCCGTATGTGTCGCGGGGGCCTCTGCCGGATACATGCCATGCTCCTTTCTTCCACGACGGAGCTTGGGGTCCAAAAATCGAAATCTTGCGGACGACCCCATCACCCACTTCATTGGCAATTTTGGCCATTATCTGGTTCTGCATCAGACGCAGTTGGGTTGCCCAGGCCGTTGATTCGGCGCTGAGTCGCAGCGTTCCATCTGCAAAACCGTCCGGAACACAATGGTCGGCAATATCGGCCCCGACGATGCGGGACCAGGAATTGAGTAGTTGGGCAATCGAACTTTCTTGCTCCCACCCATTTTCAACCACTAGTTTGTCCACGGCGCTGCCGAGAAGTTCAGGATCTCTTCCACTTCGCGCACTTTTCACTGTCCTCTTGGACGCGGGCCCTCGCGTTGTTCGGCGCAAGAGCCGGTCTGCCGCCTGAGCTTGTTCCTCCGGCGTGAGATCCTCATTCACCCACATCAGCGCCTTGGGCAACGACCGAACCTAATGACACATAGAAGCGCGCCCCACCGAGTTCGGTGGGGACATCGGATTCAACCGCGGCCGTAATAAAAACTTGTGGCGCATCTTTCGTCAGTTCTAAGATTGTGGCACGACGCATCACATCAAGCTCAGCAAAAACATCGTCGAGGATAAGTATTGGTTCGATTCCGTCGGCTTTTAATACATCAGCGCTCGCGACCCGAAGCGCTAAAGCCGCGGACCAACATTCCCCGTGTGATGCGTAGCCTTTGAGAGGTAATCCACCCAGACCAATGAAAAGTTCATCACGGTGTGGACCAACCAGGGTAACTCCTCGAATGAGTTCATCCTTTTTCCGCACGGCCAACTGTTCCAGTATGTGGTTTCGAATGTCGCTTTGCGTTAATGCTTCGATCTCATCTGCTGGTAAGTACTTGGATTGATAAGAGAGAAGTATTTCCGATGAACTAACGGCAGCTTCCCCACCGCTAATTGCATGATATCTTTTTTGAATAAAAGGTTTTACATCACTAACGAATTGAATCCTGGTGTAAGTAATTTCGGCGCCAAGTTGTGCTAGCTGGTCATTCCACACATCGAGGGTGCTCTCAATGTTTTCACGGTGCGAGGATTTAAGTAGTGCATTTCGTTGTCGAAGTACTTTTTCATAATCATTCTTCACACCCATAAATCGAGGTGTTCGCTGAACCAAGGTTTGATCCATGAAACTTCGACGTTCACTGGGATCGCCTTTGACCAAGGCTAAGTCTTCCGGTGCAAACATGATCACCCGAACAATCCCCAAAATATCTCTTATCCGCGGAAGTGGTGAACGATTTATTTTTGCTCGGTTCGCTTTACCGGGAGTGATTTCCAGGTCAATTGCGACGGTGCGATCCGCCTCTTTAATCCGGGCCCTAATGACGGCGGATGTCTTTCCAGCACTAACGAGTGGGTTTTCGCTTGCAACACGATGTGAATTGAGAGTCGCAAGATAATAAATCGCTTCAACAATATTCGTTTTCCCTTGGCCATTTGATCCAATCAGGATATTAACTCCTGGCCCAAATTCAATGAGTATCTCGTTGTAGGAGCGAAAATTATCAAGATGAAGGGCTTGCACCCACATGAATCAGCCCGTCAAACGTACAGGCATCAATAAATAACGATAGTCAGCCCGTGTATCAGCGTTGTCGCTTGTCATCCCGGTAATAACCGCAGGCTTTGTGGCGAGAGTAAATGAGAATCGAACTTTTGGTGCATCAATTGCGTTGAGTCCGTCGAGGAGATAACCAGGATTAAAAGCAATTTCAATGGGATCACCCTCAAGGTCTACTTCAAGGACCTCGGTTGCTTGGGCATCATCACCTGATCCAGCTCGCATATTAATTTCCCCATTATTAAAATTCATGCGGATTGGCATATTACGTTCGGCCACGAGAGCAACGCGCTTCACCGCATTAACTAATTCGGAGGTATCAACAATTGCGGTGGTCGAACTCTCATTAGGAAGTAACGATCTATATTTCGGAAATTCGCCATCAAGGAGCCGGGTAGTTGTTCGCATACCTTCTGCCTCAAAACCGATAAGTTTTTCACCGTCGGGTGCGATAGCTAATTCAACAATTTTTGATGAACCCATACTTTTTGCAGCATCGGCTAAAATTCGAGCCGGGATCAAGGTGTTAAGTTCGATCGACGTTGTGCTGGGAGACCATGGGAAGGTGCGAACCGCCAACCGGTAGCGATCTGTTGCCGCCAATGTGATGCTCGAGCCATCAATCTCCATTCGGATACCGGTAAGAACGGGAATCGTGTCATCTTTGCCAGCGGCGATTGCAACCTGTGCAACTGCTTCGGCAAAAACGTCGCCATCAACACTACCGGCTGTCGTTGGCATGTCGGGTAATGCCGGATAATCCTCTACCGGAAGTGTTGGCAACGTGAATGAACTGCGCCCACACTCAATGGAAACCCGATTACCATCGAGTTTAAGAACAACCGGTGCCGGTGGAAGCGACTTTGTAATGTCGGCTAAAAGCCGACCGGACACGAGAACTTTACCGGATTCAATAACGTCAACATTTACCTGCACCCGCGCAGATATTTCGTAATCAAAACTAGACAGGGTGAGTGAATCCTGTTCAGCTATCAGCATGACCCCAGAGAGAACCGGCATCGATGGCCGTGATGGCAGAGTTCGCGCAGCCCACGTGACGGCGTGTGCCAACGTGTCGCGTTCAACACGGATGTGCATTATTTCATGCCCCTGTCTCAAGATCAGTGTTTAAGCAAAGCCTTAGTGTGCACTATCTGCATTTCTTTTGTGAGAGCAACCACAATGCTGGTGGATTACCGGATGAAGTGTGATGAGTAGTTATAACATCTAATTATTGATATAGGTAGTAGTAGTCATAGGTCCTGTGCACACTGGGGATAAACCATTGTGGGTGAGGGATGTATGCGTGTTGGGTCCAGTGTTGTTTGTGGATACGGATGATAAAACTGTTGATTCCTGTGGATAAGTTGGATTGACGAAGGTGTTGCTCCCCACAACGGCCCTGGTTATCCACAAGGGTTGACCTAAAGTGGATGGCTAACCGGTGGCTATCCACAGGTGGTAAACAGCCGGGGAAATTGAGACATGTTAAGTTCATTTTGTTACTTATCAACAACTTTATCCACAGGCTTCGTCCACAGTTGTGGATAATGTGGGGATGGAGGATAGTCCTGAGATGTAAGTGACTGGTGATTACATCGGGCGAGGTTGAGATTTGATCCGGCTGGTGAGGTCGGTGACCTGGTTATACAAACTGCGTTTCTCGGCCATAAGTTCTCGAATCTTACGGTCGGCGTGCATAACGGTTGTGTGGTCGCGACCACCGAATGCCTGCCCGATTTTCGGCAGAGATAAATCAGTAAGTTCCCGGCATAAATACATTGAGATTTGTCGTGCGGTCACCAAAGTTCGACTACGACTCGCACCACAGAGTTCCTCAATACTGACCCCAAAATAGGAGGCACAGGCCCCCATTATTTGAGCGGCGGTAATTTCAGGGCCAACGTCGGATGGAAGTAAGTCTTTGAGGACGGCTTCAGTGATCGCAAGATCAACGGGCTGCTGATTCAAAGAAGCGAACGCGGTCACCCGGATGAGGGCTCCCTCAAGCTCACGAATATTGGTGGAGATTTTTGAAGCAATATATTCAAGAACTTCAGGCGGTGCAATCAGTCGTTGTTGGGTGCTCTTTTTACGCAGGATGGCGATCCGGGTTTCCAGGTCGGGTGGTTGAACGTCGGTGATTAAACCCCACTCAAAACGAGAACGCATTCTGTCTTCAAAGTCAGGAAGTTGTTTGGGTGGTAAATCACTGGTGATTACAATCTGTTTATTCGCATTATGTAAAGTGTTAAAAGTATGGAAAAACTCTTCCTGTGTCTGTACTTTTCCGCTAAGAAACTGAATGTCGTCAACGAGTAGAACGTCAATATCTCGGTAGCGGCGCTGGAAGTTAGCGGCTTTATCGTCACGGATACTGTTGATGAATTCATTGGTGAATTCTTCCGAACTGATATATCGAACGTGTGTTCCTTTAAATAAAGTCTTGGTGTAGTGACCGATTGCGTGAAGTAAGTGAGTCTTACCTAACCCGGAGCCGCCATAGATAAAAAGTGGGTTATACGCCCGGGCCGGTTGTTCTGCCACGGCGACCGCTGCCGCGTGGGCGAACCTATTACTGGTACCAATAACAAAAGTGTCAAAGGTGTACTTGCTGTTGAGTCGGCCGAATTCCTCTTTGTTACTCGGTGACCCCATCCCCGGTCGATCAACATTTCCCATTCGAATATTTCCTCGACCGACCTCAAATACGGGCTCTGCATCGGCATAGGTTGAGTCAGCAACTTCATCGGTGAGGTCGGCATCAAGGGTTGGTGCGATAGATGGATCGACCGTGACCGCTAAGCGAATATCCCGACCAACGATCTGACTCAGGGCACTGCTCACCAGTGGGCGTAGCCGGGTCTCCAGGACATCTTTGGTGAACTCATTGGGTGCCGCAATCAAAACCGTGTCCTCCACCAAACCTAATGGTCGGGTCAGTGAGACAAAGGCTTTCTGCTGGGGGCTCAAAGTGCCATCGGAAAGGGAATTCAACGCCGCATTCCACATCGCGGTTAGTTCGTTATCCCCAGCCATTATTACTCAACATCCTTATGTTTCCAGATTTTGTCCACATGCTTATCCACAGGTGTGGATGACAAAGTGAACCCTATAACAATTCGCTGGCTTTTGACAAGTAAATGCGTGTCGTGGGCACCGTCGAGGAAGGTCGGTGGTAGGGGATAACGAATTAACCCGGGGGTAGCTGGGGGTTGGGTGTGACCAATGGTGCGGGATAGCGTAATCTACGGAGGCTCATCACTGTGGTACCGCAGTTACAGCTTGACCTCGAGGAGAATTATGAAGCGCACCTTCCAGCCCAACACCCGCCGCCGGGCAAAGACCCACGGTTTTCGGCTGCGGATGAGCACTCGCGCCGGCCGCAGCATTCTTGCTGCCCGCCGTGGCAAGGGTCGCACCCGCCTTTCGGCTTAATGTTTCTACGCCCAAGATGTGGGCGGTGAGGTAAGGGTTCATGTTGGCAGCCCAGCATCGGATGCGAAGTTCTCGTGACTTTAATGTGGTGCGCCGTCGTGGCAAAAAAGTAGTCATTCCTGGGGCGATCATTCACATTCATCCGGGAATGTACGGGGATTCCCCCACCCGGGTCGGTCTCACCGTTGGCAAAGACTGCGGTAATTCGGTGAAACGCCACCGGGTGAGTCGTCTCCTCCGCGCTGCGCTAAGACCCATCGTGAACGAGTTACCCGTCGGTACCGGATTGGTTATCAAGGCCCTGCCAGAAATTCATAGCATCTCACTAGATTCGGATTTGATTACCAGCTCACTGTTATCGCGGGTGCACCGGTGACCAGGTTAAGAACCGCTGGTAACGCAACCCTGTGGGCGTGGGATCACAGTGTTGGTTGGCTGCTCCAGTTTCTTTTCACATTCCTGATCCGGGGTTACCAAATGCTGATTTCACCACTGTTGCCTCCGAGTTGTCGCTTCCATCCGAGTTGCTCCGCCTACGCTTTAGGGAGCATCCGTATCCACGGATCTGCCAAGGGCTTAGCCTTAGCCACGGTTCGCCTACTACGGTGCAATCCTTGGAATGACGGTGGCTTGAATCCAGTACCCGAAAAAGGTCGCTGGTTATCGGATATTTATCCGGATGGTCGCCGTCGAATTAGCTCGGACGGAGAACATGTTCATTCTTGATTGGCTGCAGACTGGGGTCAGCTGGATCCTGGTTCAGTTCCACCAGTTGTTGAGCAATGTCCTGGATCCTAACAGTGGCTGGACGTGGGCGTTCTCTATTGTCGGCTTGGTTATTGTCATTCGAATATTGTTGATTCCGCTTTTTGTTAAGCAGATCAAGGCGCAGCGAAACCTGCAAATTATCCAGCCACAGATGAAAGAAATTCAAAAAAAGTACGCTGGGGATAAAGAACGACAGTCCCAAGAAATGATGAAGCTTTACAAGGAAACAGGCACGAACCCCCTGGCATCGTGTCTACCAATCCTGCTGCAGGCACCAATCTTCTTTGCGCTTTTCACCGTGTTGCAGGGGATTGCAATGCTGAACCCTGAAGGCGTATTCAAATGGGAACAATATGCACCATTACTACAGAACGCCCATGATGCATCCATCTTTGGTGTTCCCTTGTACGCAACGTTTCTTAATGCGAGTGAAGTCGCAGCCGATGGTTTTAGTCCGAACGCAACCATAGTTCTGGCATCAATTTTGATTCTGCTGATGAGCGGCACGACTTTCTTAACCCAGCGTCAATTAATTGTAAAAAATACCGCGCCTGGCAATCCAATGGTTCGTCAGCAAAAGATCCTTCTCTACGTCTTCCCCGTCGTTTTCGCCGTCGGTGGTATCAACTTCCCGATTGGTGTTTTGATCTACTGGTTCACCACGAACCTGTGGACCATGGGGCAACAGTTTTATGTCATCCGCAACAACCCCCAGCCAGGTACCCCAGCATTTGATGCTTTGGAATCCCGCAAGAACGCAAAAATCGCCCGCAAAGGTGGGATAGTGAGCGATGTGGAAGTGACCGACATAGTGTCGGTAACCCCCGAGCGGGTCCAGCCTAAACGCACCTCAAAAAGCAAGAGAAGTCCTAATAAGAAGAAAAGCTAACCTGTGGGTCGAATTTTCGACCGCGTTTTTAACGCAATGCACCCAGAGTCAATGCACCCGGATTCAATGAACCTAGAGAGTGAGTACGTCCATGACTGAAGCAACCGTAACCGATGCCAAGCAACTCGACCAAGAAGGCGACACCGCCGCCGACTATCTCGAAGGTCTGCTAGATATTTGCGATCTTGATGGTGATATTGATATTGAAGTAGATGGCAGCCGGGCCCGCGTGTCCATCGTTGAAGTGGAAAAAGGTGAACTTTCCCACCTGATCGGCGATGACGGCGAAGTACTGCAATCCCTTCAGGAGCTTTCTCGGCTGGCCGCGGCCCGGGAAACCGGTGAACGTTCCCGGCTGATGCTTGATATCGCCGGCTACCGGGGTAGGCAGAAAGAGATCCTAGAAGAGGCAGCCAAGACCGCGTGTGCCGAAGCGGAGCGTACGTCGGCCCCCGTTCGACTGGCCCCCATGAACCCGTATGAACGTAAAGTCGTCCACGATATTGTGGCAGCCACCGGCCTGGCCAGCGAATCCGAAGGCGATGAGCCCAATCGCCGCGTGGTCATTCGAGTCTCCTAGCCCATGGTTTCCCGTGAAACATCGGGGGAATTACCCGTGTGGCTTCACCCGGCCAAAGAAGGCTTAGAGCGCTACCAAGACATTTTGGCCGGTCCCGGTCTCGAACGTGGCCTGATGGGTCCACGGGAGATGCCCCGGCTGTGGGACCGTCATATTCTGAACTGCGCAGTGGTAGCCGAACCGGAACTGGGTCTGATCCCCACCGGCGCCCTTGTGGCGGATGTCGGATCCGGCGCTGGGCTACCCGGCTTGGTGTGGGCGATCACCCGACCAGATCTGCGGATGATCCTGATTGAACCCCTGCTGCGCCGGGCCACCTTTCTCACCGAGGCGGTGATTGACCTGGGCCTGAGTGACCGGGTCACGGTCCTTCGGGCCCGCGCTGAAAAAGTGTTGACAACCCCGAGTTGGACCGGGGTTGACATTGTTACCGCGCGAGCGGTCGCCCCGATGGAGCGGCTCCTTGGCTGGACCATGCCACTATTGAAACCTGTCGGTGATCTGCTAGCCCTGAAAGGTTCCAGCGCCCAAAGCGAGCTTGATCAGGCAAAAGATGCGATTGCCCAGTTCGGAATCACCGATATTTCGGTCCTGACCTGCGGTGCCGGTGTGGTGGAACCGGCGACGACCGTGGTGCGAGCCCGGCGTGCATTTCGGTAAGCAAATACGACACAATAGCCCGGTGCCGCAGCAATCCCACCCGGGTGAAAAACCGTCAGGCCTTGGTTGGCCGGTCAATGTTTCCCGTGAAACATTGACCGATGAAACCGATGAAAAAGTAAAAATAACCGGTTTAGGGTGGCCCACATGACCCGGATCATTACTATTGCGAATCAAAAAGGTGGGGTGGGTAAGACAACCACAACCGTTAATATCGCCGCCGCGATGGCCCAGGCGGGTAAAAAGGTCCTGGTGATTGATCTGGATCCTCAGGGAAATGCCACCACGGCCGTGGGGATCGACCACGGTGAGGGCGCTCCCGGAATCTACGATGTCCTAATGGGGGAAAGCACCCTGGCCCAGATGATTAACCCCTGCCCGGATATCTCGGGCCTGTTCGCAATTGCGGCAACAATTGACCTAGCCGGCGCTGAAATAGAACTTGTATCCATCGCGAACCGGGAACATCGGCTACGGGAAGAGATCGACATTTTGTTGGGAACCCACGACTTCGACTACATATTCCTGGACTGCCCACCCAGCCTGGGTCTATTAACCCTCAATGGTCTGGTGGCCGCCCGTGAAGTGCTGCTCCCCATCCAGTGCGAGTACTACGCCTTAGAAGGCCTCTCCCAACTCCTCAAAACCGTGGACATGATCAAAGCGCACCTCAATCCTGAACTTGAGGTCACCGCCATTATTTTGACCATGTATGACGGGCGCACCAGGCTCGCCAGTCAGGTGGCAGATGAAGTACGTAACCATTTTGGCGCCCGGGTCCTCGACACGATTATCCCGCGAAATGTCCGGGTTTCCGAGGCACCCTCCTACGGTCAAACGGTACTCACCTACGACCCGGCATCATCCGGGGCGATTTCCTACCGGGAGGCCGCTGCCCAACTTGACCGCATCACGGTTTAATCCACACGTTATCAACAATTTATCCACCGATAGGAGTTCCGATGGCAGCAGCACGCGGGCTGGGTAAGGGTCTCGGCGCGCTGATCCCTACCGGAGCAACCCCCCCAACACACAACCCGAGTGTTGTTGGCTACCTCGAACTTCCCATTGATTCAATTGCCCCCAATCCAGCCCAACCACGAACGGTCTTTGACCCCGAAGCACTCGATGAACTGGTGTTCTCGATCAAAACGATCGGACTGTTGCAACCGGTTGTGGTGCGCAGGACACCAAGGGGTTCCTATGAACTTGTGGCGGGTGAGCGCCGCCTTCGAGCCAGCAAACTGGCGGGTGTTAAAAACATCCCGGCAATTATTCGCAACACCGAAGACGCACACATGCTGCGTGATGCACTCCTGGAAAACTTACACCGGTCCAATCTGAACGCATTAGAAGAAGCCGCCGCGTACTCCCAAATGCTTTCCGACTTTGGCTGCACCCAAGATGAGTTGGCTCAACGTATTGGTCGTTCCCGTCCGCAGGTAACAAACACGATTAGGCTGTTGAAACTTCCAACGAGTGTGCAGCAAAAAGTTGCGGCGGGCGTCCTGAGCGCCGGTCATGCGCGTGCCCTTTTGGGTTTGGACTCACCCGAGGCAATGGATCACCTAGCGGCCCGGATCGTGAAAGAGGGTCTGAGTGTTCGTAGTGTTGAAGAAATCATCGCAATAGCTGTCCCAACGGGTAAGTCAACTGGAAAGCCCGGTAAGAAAAAAGGTCGGTCCGAAGAACTTGAAGAAGCAATCCGGGTCCTCATTGAACGCCTGTCCGATGCCACCGACACCCGCGTGAAAATCGACGGGTTTGCTACAAAGAATTCTCAAGGAAAAATTGTGATCGACTGCGCGGATATTTCAGATGCCCGCCGGATCGCGAAACTCCTGGATCCCAGTTAGTTCGAGCGATCAACCGCCTGGGTAACGAGCCCAGCGAAGACAGCGCCGACCGTGAGTCCTGCTGCTTCAATTGCTTGTGGAACAAGTGAAGTTTCGGTCATCCCTGGTGAAACATTAACTTCCAGAAACCAGATAGTTCCACCCGAATCCACAATGACATCGGTGCGTGAAATGTCACGAAGACCAAGAGACTGGTGAACGGTAACGGCATAAGCGCACACCCGTTCTATTGTCTGTGCGTCACGTCGCGAGGGAACGAAGAATTCGGTTGCGCCAGCCGTATATCGGGCATCAAAGTCGTAGACCCCACTCACGGGAACGATCTCAACCGGTGGCAAGGCGTGAACTTGCCCGCCGTTTTCAATCACCGTCACAGCAAGTTCGGTACCACTGACTGCGCGCTGCAGCATGACTCGATCACCGTAACCGAATGCGTCAACCAGGGCGGGCGCGACGTGATCCGCGGTGGTGCACAGCCGAACCCCCAAGGCTGAACCGCCACTTATCGGCTTAACCACAAGTGGGAGACCGATACCGGCGATCACACTTTCCAGTATCCGAGGAGCACCCATTTCACGAAAAAAACTTTGGGGGAAAGCCACAAATTTTGGGACGTGCCCCTGGGGAACCAAGCCGGCCGCGATCCCCTTGTCAAAGCTTCGAGCAGCGCTCGCGGCGCTACTGCCGACATAGGGAATTCCCTTTAGTTCCAACATGGATCGCAGGGTTGCATCTTCACCGATTGCCCCGTGAATGAGTGGAATAACGACATCATAGGAATCTGGACCCGCTGGGATTAATGAATCAAGGAACGCGCCGTGAAGGTCAACCTCAACAACTTCGGCATTGCTCATCGACTCTCGCAATGCCTCGGCAACGCGTCGCCCCGACCGCAGTGAAACATCGCGCTCAGCATTGAGGCCACCGGAGAGTACGGCTATCCGCATTATTTCCTTAGATCAGATCTGAAGTGGGATTGAGAGTTGCCGTTGCACCCGCACTCTGGCCACCGCTGACACCAAAAGTGTTGACGAGATCAAGTTCGGCCTCAATCACTGCAGCGAGCCTGCGCACACCCTCTTCAATGCGTGAGGGTTCGGGGTAGCAATAAGACAGGCGCAGATTGTGAGCGCCCTGCCCATCGGCATAAAAACCCGTTCCCGGAACGTAGGCGACCAGTGAACTAATCGCCCGGGGCAGCATGGTCGTTGCATTGAGCTGTTGAGGCAGCGTTACCCAACTGTAAAACCCACCTTTGGGGACCGTCCATGTTGTTCCTGTCGGCATCATCGCCTGCATTGATTGCAGTAACGCATCGCGCCGCTCGCGGTACAACTCTTGGAAGACTTTAATCTGCTGCTGCCACGGCTCCTCGGCTAAATAACGGGACACGGTTAGTTGCGAGAAGTTACTCGGGCACAGGGTTGCCGCTTCGGCTGCCAACACCAACTTCTCACGAACACCGTGCGGGGCAATCACCCAACCAACTCGCAAACCAGACGCGATAATTTTTGAGAACGAACCAAGATAAATCACGTTCTGGTCATCAAGGGATCGGATCGCCCGTGGCGGTTCACCTTCAAAGCCGAGCAGCCCGTACGGGTCATCTTCAAGAATTGGGACGTGGAATTCCTGAGCAATTGCAAGTATTTCCGTGCGCCGTTCGAAACTTTGGGTTAAACCAGCGGGGTTGTGAAAGGAAGGGATCGTGTAAATGAATTTGACCGGGGAGGCATTTTCCCGAGCGGTAACCAGTGCCTCACGTAACGCCTGTGGATCCAACCCTTGTTGATCCATGGCAACGTGGACGATATTGCACTGATAACTGCGGAACACTCCGAGGGCACCGACATAAGAAGGTGATTCAACCAAGACGGTATCACCGGGATCACAGAAAATCTTGGTCACCAAATCAAGACCCATTTGCGATCCGGCGGTGACGACCACGTCGTCGGGGTGGGACCGAACACCAACAAGCCCTGATATCTCCAGGATTTGCTCGCGCAGGGTTTGATCACCTTGACCCGAGCCATACTGCAATGCGACCGTACCTTGCTCACGGATAACTCGAGCGGCAATATCAGCGAAACGATCCGCATCAAGGGCGGAGACATACGGCATCCCGCCGGCGAGGGACACGACCTCAGGACGAGAGGCAACCGAGAACAGCGCCCGGATAGCCGAGGCGGTTAACCCCTGGGCCCGTTGGGCGTAGGCATCAACCCACGGGTCCATCCGATTGCCGGCCATGCGGCACAGCGTAGTGCGTAAAACAAAGATTGGATAAGGCAGGAGTTACCGCTGTTACTCGATGCAACTCGTGTGGTCATCAGGATCTTAATAACACCCGTGTAGTTTTTCCACAACTGGGGAAAGATTGTGCATAAGCGGGAAAACCCTCATGGCTTGTCCACAGTTTGTTGGAATTCTGCTGACGAATGTGGTATGCGGCAGGAATTACTTCCAACGGGTAGCGAGTCCAAAACCAACCATAATGAAGGCAAAACCAATACCCACGTTGACCAAGGCGTTGAGGTCCCCGCCAATACTGTTCATGACAGGGACGCGATTACCCGCAATGTAGAAAACCACCAGGTAGGCCAAACCAATCACAAATGCGGCGACCATGGTTGGCGCTAGCCAGGCGGGGGACCCAAATCGTGCGACTTTACGCTCACCCATTTTCTGCTCGGGTGTATAGGCGTTCTTCTTGCGTCGCTTGGACTCTGGCACCGGACTCTCCCTTAGGTCATTTCGCGTTTGGTCACCATAGCCTGCCATACTCCACTTCGTGGGCACCCCGCGAATCCTCGTGATTGATAACTACGACTCTTTCGTATTCAATCTTGTCCAATATTTGGCCCAGTTGGGCGCCGAAGTAACGGTCAAACGTAATCAGGATGTCACCCTAGATGAAGCGATTTCCTATGACGGTGTCTTGATTTCACCAGGCCCAGGCACCCCACGAGATGCCGGTGTCTGTTTAGAAATTGTCCGGGGTGCAGCAGGACGGGTCCCCATTTTCGGTGTGTGTCTAGGACACCAAGTGATCGCCGAAGCTTTCGGTGGCGTGATCACCCGTGCCCCTGAACTCTTACACGGCAAAACGTCACAGATTTCCCATACGGGCAGCAGCGTGATGAGCACACTTCCCGACAACTTCACCGCAACGCGCTACCACTCACTCGCCCTGGACCCCGACACCGTCCCCGACGTTCTCGAGATCACCGCCATGTCTGAAACCGGCGTGATCATGGGACTCAAACACAAAACCCTTCCGATTGAAGGTGTGCAATTCCACCCAGAGTCGGTGCTCACCCAAGGTGGTCACGAGATGCTGGCCAACTGGCTCACCGACTGCGGCTTTCCGCAAGCACGGGAGAAACTCGCGGGTATCACACCGGTGACAATTACTACGTAACAGGTCAGACTGAACACGGATAATTACGGAGCAGCCGTCACACTGGGGACTGGAATATCAGTCGGTTCGGGAACGGGAGTGTCCGTTGGTGTTGGTGTTGGTGTCGG
>Ga0105053_10001301_pt1 | contig 40253 bp, 33 predicted proteins | sample BON01_FD_78093 | JGI IMG/M metagenome (GOLD analysis project Ga0105053, IMG submission 78093) | Freshwater microbial communities from Lake Bonney liftoff mats and glacier meltwater in Antarctica - BON-01 | ecosystem: Environmental > Aquatic > Freshwater > Ice > Glacier meltwater | place: Lake... | reverse complement strand
CGTGACAGGCAGGCATTCTAACCAGCTGAACTACCACTCCAATAAGTTAATTGTCACTAAGTGATGAACGTTTTCATCTCAGTTGAAGTGTGTTTCAGTTGCGACCTTCCCGATGAATCGGGACAGGCATTCTAACCAGCTGAACTACCACTCCAATAAGTTAATTTTCACTAAGTGATGAACGTTTTCATCTCAGTTGAAGTGTGTTTCAGTTGCGACCTTCCCGATGAATCGGGACAGGCAATCTAACCAGCTGAACTACCACTCCAATAAGTTAATTTTCACTAAGTGATGAACGTTTTCATCAATTTTAAGCGGAATGGACGGGACTCGAACCCGCGACCTCCTGCGTGACAGGCAGGCATTCTAACCAGCTGAACTACCACTCCGTTTATTTCAAATTCGAGGTTGTTGTTGATTTCTCTTCAACTACCCCGTTTTTGAGTGATGCAAAGGTATGTTTTAGATTTGTTTTTGCAAAAGCTGTAGAGAAAATTTGACAATAGAATTTGTATGGACTTCTTTCTCAAGGAGATAATTTTACATCAATCGATAAAATTGGTATCAATTCACAAGCTATAAGTAGGATTTTACGTAATTCCACACGAATTAAATCTGTTGACTTTTATACTTAAGGATTAAAAATAAGGATCTATAAATTTACCAACATTTAAAAATTTTAATTCCCAACGGTATATGCTTATCTTTGTTTTTCCCAAAAATCACCAGAATGGTATTAGAATTCGAAAAACCTATAGCTGATTTAGAACAAAAACTTCAGGAAATGAAGGAGTTGGCTATCGGCAGAAATATCGATTTAAGCTCAGATATTGAATCCCTTGAAGATAAAATTCTTGCTTTGAAAAAAGAAACTTTTCAAAATCTGACTCGCTGGCAGCGAGTTCAGCTATCCCGACATGCCGACAGACCTTACGTACTTGACTATATCTATGAGATGACAAATGATTTTGTCGAGCTTCATGGAGATAGAAATGTTGCTGATGACAAGGCAATGGTAGGAGGATTAGGTGATTTAGACGGCCGATCAGTCATGTTCGTTGGTCAGCAGAAAGGTAGAAATACCAAGCAGCGCCAGATGAGAAACTTTGGGATGGCAAATCCTGAAGGCTACAGAAAGGCACTTCGCCTTTTTAAAATGGCAGAGAAGTTTGGTAAGCCTATCGTTACTTTGATAGATACTCCAGGTGCATTTCCAGGTTTGGAAGCAGAAGAGAGAGGTCAAGGTGAGGCAATAGCCCGCAATATCAGAGAGATGTTCATGTTGAAAGTACCTGTGATCTGCATCATTATCGGTGAAGGAGCTTCAGGTGGTGCTTTGGGCATAGCGATCGGAGATCGTGTGATGATGCTGGAAAATGCTTGGTATTCTGTCATTTCTCCGGAAAATTGCTCTACAATTCTTTGGAGAAGCTGGGATTATAAAGAGCAGGCTGCTGAGTCACTGAAGTTAACTGCCATAGATATGAAAGGCAATGGACTGGTAGATGGTATTATTCCTGAACCACTTGGTGGAGCGCATAGAGATATGAAAAAAATGGCTATCACGCTTAAAGAAGCTATTCTTCATGCATTGAAGGAATTAGATAAAATCAAGCCAGAGAAAAGAATAGATCAACGCATCGACAAATTTTGCTCTATGGGGGTAGTAGTTGAGTAAAACATTTCAAGCCCGGATTTTGTAAGAAACCCGGGATTTTTCTTTTATATCATGGAATTACACGTAGTCAATACAGGATTTTTCAAACTTGATGGAGGAGCCATGTTTGGTGTTGTGCCAAAAACACTTTGGTCTCGGACAAATCAAGCTGATGAAAATAACCTTTGCACTTGGGCAATGAGATCTCTTCTTGTGGTCGATGGAAATAGGATCATATTAATTGACAATGGGATAGGGGATAAGCAGGATGCTAAGTTTTTCTCACATTTTTATCTTCATGGAGATGATTCTTTGGATAAAAATCTAAATAAACTTGGGGTTAGTGCTCATCAAATCACAGACAACTTCCTTACGCATTTGCATTTTGACCATTGTGGAGGTGGAGTGAAATATGGCTCCCATGGGCAACATGAGATGACTTTCCCAAGAGCTACTTATTGGTCAAACAAAGCCCATTGGCAGTGGGCAACTGTTCCCAATCCTCGTGAAAAGGCTTCTTTTCTGGAAGAGAACATTCTTCCAATGCAGGAGTTGGGTCAGCTAGAATTTTTAGATTTAGATAAGAAGTCATTCCTTCCTGGTTTTGACTTTATTACTGCTGATGGGCATACCGATAAGCAGATGCTTCCAAAGATCCAGTATAAGGGTAAAACAGTCGTGTTTGTGGCTGATTTACTTCCGTCTGTCGGGCATATTCCTTTGCCTTATGTGATGGGATACGATACGCGTCCGCTAATTACGATGGACGAAAAGGCTAAATTCTTGGAAGAAGCTGCACGTGAAGAATACATATTATTTCTTGAGCATGATGCTGATAATGAATGCTGCACCGTAAAAATGACTGACAGAGGAGTTCGTTTGGATCAAACATTCAGACTGGATGAAATCTAAGCTGAAAATTGGAATAGCGCTTTCAGGAGGAGGAGTGAGGGGAATAGCTCATTTAGGCGTGTTGAAAGCTCTGACAGAAGCGGGAATTTATCCTACGGAGGTTTCTGGAACGTCAGCTGGAGCTATTGCCGGGGCGATGTTTTGCCAAGGATACAGTCCTGATGAAATTCTCAAAATAATTATAGAGACTAATTACTTTAAATTTCTGAGGCCTGCGATTTCTTTGACAGGATTTCTAAAAATGGATTCTGTTGGAAATCTTTTCAAGCTCTACTTAGATCATAATGATTTTGCGAAGCTGAAGATTCCGCTTACCGTAGCAGCTACAGATATCAAAAAAGGTAAAGTTCGATATTATTCTGAAGGGGAATTGATCCGGCCAATTATGGCATCCTCCTGCATTCCTGGAATGTTTGATCCTATCGTCATAGAGAACAATTACATGGTAGATGGTGGAGTCCTTAATAACCTTCCTGTTGAGCCGCTTGAAGGGATTTGTGATTTCGTGATAGGAGTGAATTGCAACCAGCTACCTGAAGAAACAAACATAAGCAACATGAAAAAACTGATTGAAAGATCAGTAATCATGGCCATGAACTATAATGTTTACAGCCGAAAATCAAAATGCGACTATTTTATCGAGCCTCCGGGGTTGGCGAAATATGGCGTATTTGATATTAAAAAAGCCTCCGAACTCTTTGGTGTCGGCTACGAGTATACGATGAGTTTTATAGAAAACAATCCTTCTATATTGGAATTAGCAGAGGGAAGTAATAAATCTATTGAAGCATGATGAAGTTTTTGTCACGAATTGTGTTTTGGATTTCCGGATGGTCATTGAATAATCAATGGCCTGAGGGATTAAAGAAAGCAGTTCTTATTGCCATTCCTCATACTTCCAACTGGGATATTCTTTACGCGAGAGCGGCTTTCTTTCTTATGGATATCCCGGTACGATTTACCATCAAAAACGAAGTGATGATAGGACCATTAGGTTGGTTGTTTAAGGGGTTAGGAGCTATTGCCATTGATAGAAAGCGTATTCCGGGAGGAAGAAAACAGACGTATACAGAATCTATGGTAACTATGCTAAATGAGCGCAATGAACTCGTAATCATGGTGACCCCAGAAGGAACTAGAGGTCAGGTGAAAAAGTGGAAATCAGGGTTTTACCACATCGCACTGGGAGCAAATGTTCCAATTGTTGTAGGTTATCTTGATTACAAGAAAAAGGAAGCGGGTATCGGGCCTTGTATTTATCCTAATGGAAATATGGATGAGCAGATTGAAGAACTAAAAGTATTTGGCAGAACCGTAACTGGGAGACACCCTGAGAAAGGGATTTTGTAGAGACACTTTTTCCAACGTAACATTTTTTAAGATCTATCAAGATCATAGTTAAGTAGGATTCAATTAACTTTTACTTCGAGTTTAGTTTAATTGAACCTCAAACATAGCTTTATGAGATTATTGGCAGGGATTGCGTTTTTAATGATTTTTCAGGCTTGCAGTCAAAATGAAGAAACGGTTCAAACCGTTTCAGATCTACTTAGAATTTCTCTGGATACTGTAAGGATAGATTCAGGAGAGGAGTTTCTTTATTTGAAAAATGACTTGTATCATTCATACTTATCATCCGAAGGGGATTACCTAATTAATTTCAACCAAGACGATTTTACTACGGAGAAGATTGATTTAGATGATCTTAGACTATTAGAAAAAGTTCAATTCGAAAAAGAAGGTCCGAATGGCTTAGGTAACTATGTTTCAAATTTCTCTCTTTGGTCGGATGAAAATATACTTATCTGGGATTATTTTTTGTACAAGGTTTTTGATCAAGATGGTCACTTAGTCAAAGATCTAAAATTAGATAAAATTGCAACTGAATATCTTGGGGTTGATGAGTACTATGTAAGGGCAATTTTTTAGGATGAAAATAATCCGAATAGAGTTGTGGGGTTAGTTTTTCATTGGGAGACTGGGGCTTATTTTCTACTTGATTTTGATTTGCTTATTCAAAGCTTTAAGAAAATCGAATTGCCAGAAATGGAGAAGTTGAATGACTATCGAGTAGCCTTGTTATTTGAGGGAACACCAGCAGGAGGATATGGGCCAAGTACCAATGTCATGAGTAGCAATGGTCAAATTCTTATTAGCAGCAACACCTTCAATGAGGTACAGGTTTATGATCTGGAACAGGATAGTCTTTATCTGAAAAGGTGGAATACCCCATTATTGGCAGATAAGAAAAGCTATTTTCCTCCAAAAGAAGCCGAAAGAACCACGGATGCATTCAGAGAAATTCTAAGAAAAATTGAGGAGGACATTTCCTATAGACCTTTTATGTCGGATAAGGAAAATCAACGATTTTACAGGTTTTCGGAAAAAATGCACTTTGGAGATGATATCAATAAGTTTGGAGATTATATGTCAACTGGTTCTGATGTTTACCTCAGCATTTTTGATGAATATTTTAAACTGATCGCAGAATCGGAAATTCAAGAACTGAATAAGATTCCACAAACACATTTTGTGAAGGATGGTAAGATCTGGATGTATGAAAACATAGACGATGAGTTGGCATTTGTCATCATGGATGTTGAGATTCTCTAGATTGGAAAATCGCTAGTGAGGAATCCTGAGAAAAGGGATCTATTGAATCCCTACACTATTCTTATTGAAAAAGCTTTGATTAATAGCAAGTATATCTGTTTCAAATTCTCCATTGAAAGGCTGCCTAGCTTCCCTAAAATTATATCTCTATCTTACGTGACAATGTTGGAGACACGTACTAGAGAATCTTTTTTCAGTCCATTCTCAAAACTATATTGTACCAAGAGAACGTAAGCTGAAGCCATCTTTAATTGTGTAGAGATAAACGCAACTGTAATATCAATTTCATATGCCAACAGAATTAATGCTGGTCTGTTTTTTTATTTCTGTCAAATCAGTAAAAGGAAAGGGGACAAGAACAATGTCTCCCTTTTTCATTTATAGTTCACTTTTAAATCTTCAACAGTGTAAATATCTTCTTCTTTCTCTAAAAAATTATATGGCTTACCCTTCTGAACAAGCTGATTGATTCCATCTTGGAGTGTTTTGTCATCAAGCTTTTTTAAGATAAAATCAGCAAAATCATTTATCTCCTGAATCTTTTCCACTGGAAGCTGATCCAAAATAGTAACAGTTTTACTTATGACTTCTTGTTTTGACATGATGATGAAGTTTTCCTATTCTAAAGAGAACTATATGGTTTGAGTATCTCATTCCCATTGGTCTCCAAGTCTTCAATGTGCAGTGAAATTGCTTCTCTAGTCATCACTTTAGGTTCCTCCAAGGTTTCGCCCTAAGTAACACAGCCAGGTAAAGAGGGAACTATTGCGGTAAATCCACCTTCTAATTCTGATGTAAGGATGATTCTATACATTCTTTCCAAAGCACAAATTAAGTCTTTTTCTTAAAATAAAACCTGACGACTATTTCTCTCCCTCAAAATCCAAACTCACAGAATTGATACAATATCTGATTCCACCTTGGTCTGATGGACCATCAGGAAAACGATGTCCCAGATGCGAACCGCAATTCGCGCATAAAATCTCTTCGCGAATCATTCCGTGCGTGTGATCCATATGCACATCGATAGCTTCTGGGGTTACTGGCTCAGTGAAACTTGGCCACCCGCAACCACTATCAAATTTTTTGGATGAGTGAAAAATCTCATTTCCGCAGGCTTTACATTCATAGATCCCCGTTTCCTTGTTCAGGTTGTATTCTCCTGTGAAAGCTCTTTCCGTTCCTTTTTCTCTCAACACACGATAGGAATCTGAATCCAATTCTTTACGGTATTCTTCTTCGGATTTCTGTATAGGGTACTTTTTTTTTTCTTCGTTTTTCATAAAATTGTTCTTTGGTTCTTAAACTCTCTGCATTAGAAAGAAGTTTCTGAACTTTGAATATATGTGAGGTTTTGAGAAGGAAAAACCTTTTCAATTGCCTGCAAAATCACCGTGCATGCTTCGTGAATTTGCTCATTTGTAATCGTAAGAGGAGGCGCAATACGCATGGAGTCATCACAGAATAAAAACCAATCAGTGATCACACCCAATTCAATTGCAGTATCAATTATTGGCTTTAAAACTTCGAAAGAATCAAATTCTACCGCCATCAGTAATCCTTTATTCCTGATGCTTTTGATTTTTGGATGCACCAAAAGAGCCCTGAATAAATTGGCTTTCTCTTCTACTTCCTCAATGTGTTTTTCCTCCAAAAGGATTTGTATCGTCGCCAAAGATGCTGCTGAACTTACTGGGTGACCTCCAAATGTGGTAATGTGACCTAGAATAGGATTATTTTTGAATACACCCATCACCTCTTTATTGGCAATGAATGCGCCGATAGGCATGCCACCACCCATCCCTTTTGCACACACTATTATATCCGGAACAAACTCAAAATGCTCAAATGCCCAGAATTTACCTGTTCGCCCAAATCCACATTGAACTTCATCCAGAATAAGTAAGGCACCAGTTTCATCACAGCGCTTGCGCAAAGCCTTAAAATATTCCTTGGTGGCCACTCTAATTCCTGCTTCACCTTGAATTGTTTCGATAATTACAGCGGCAGTATCTGAATTGATGTTCTTTAAATCAGAGATTTCTCCATAATTAATATGGCTAATTCCCGGAAGTAAGGGGCGATAGGCTTGCTTGAAAATCTCATTTCCACCTACACTCAGGGAACCATGGGAACTGCCGTGATAAGCATCCACGCACGAAATCAGGTTTGGCTTTCCCGTATATCGTTTTGCAAGTTTTAATGCCCCCTCTACCGCTTCACTGCCACTGTTGACCAAATAGACATTATCCAATTTCTCAGGTAACGTATCGCAAAGAGCTTTGGCTAATAATGACTGGGGGCTTTGAACGTATTCTCCGTACACCATCAGATGTAGGTACTTGTCCAGTTGTCCGTGAATTGCTTCCAGCACTTTAGGATGTCTGTGCCCGACATTGCTTACTCCAATTCCTGCGATAAGATCGATGTATTTCTCTCCATTTGTACCAAAAAGGTAAATGCCTTCTGCTTTTTCCACTTCGATCATCAAAGGGAAATCAGTCGTTTGTGCTAAATGTTGTAAGAAAAGCTGACGATTATTCATTAGTTGTGTTTAGATCAAAAGCTGGAAAATCTGAAGAAGATTCCCAGCGGAAGTTTTTTGTTTTGGTTGTCCTGAAGGTAAAGTTCCCCATGTTCGGCGTTCTGAACGTTCTGGAAAGTCGTGTTGATCAGATTGGCGGCAATCAGTGAGGAGAAACTCAACGAGTACATATTGAGAAGAAGGAAATGATCTTTAGGGTCTAGGATTTCAGCGCAGACTTTCAGCATTTCATTGATTTGCTCTTCCAAAACCCACTTTTCTCCATCAGGACCGCGACCATAGGCAGGAGGATCTAGGATGATTCCATTGTATTTATTGCCTCGGCGTGCTTCTCGTTTAATGAATTTCATCGCATCATCCACCATCCAGCGGATATCGGATTGGCCAGAAGACTCCATGTTGTGCCGAGACCAGGTCACGACCTGCTTCACAGAATCCAAGTGAGTGACATCAGCTCCCGCAGCTTTGGCAGCTACACTTGCAGCGCCTGTATATGCAAAAAGATTAAGCACTTTAGGCTTTGCTATTGGTGAGCGCTTGATGGTTTTGTATAGGTAATCCCAGTTTACGGCTTGCTCAGGGAATAGTCCGATATGCTTGAAGGAAGTTTGAGCGAGATTCAGCTTTAAGTTCAGTCCTTCAGGATTAGCATATTCAATTGCCCAGTTATGCGGCATTTTTTTCAATTGCTCCCAATTTCCCTTTTCAGGATTGCTTTTTTCTTTGGCAAAATGCGCATGCGCCAGATTTCTCCATTCACTTTCAGGAAGTGTTTTGTCCCAAATGGCTTGAGGCTCTGGTCTGCTGAGAATGAACTCTCCAAACCGCTCTAATTTCTCAAATCCTCCAGTGTCAATAAGTTCATATTCTTTCCAAGGGCCGGGGCAAAGTGATAAGATGGATTCGCTCATAGGGTATCGTTTTTCAGATAGCAAAAATAAGGAATTAATTGGAGGCAGATAGGAAGGTGCCTAAGGAATCAGATATTCGGTGCCATCATGACAAATCGACTACGCACTACGAACCGAAAATCAAACTGAGTATCATGAAAACGTTACCTGAGCAAGCTGATTTACTGATGTTATTTAAATTAACTGGATTGGTTCTCAGGGTAGTAATTCATCCACATCTTCGAATCGTAATGTTAAATCTGTTTTTTTGTACTTTTAGCTTTATTTTGAGAGTGAAATAAAACACTTTCGTAAGTTTCCGATCAAACTAACATCCACCAAAGAGTAAAAATGTCCCAGAAATTTATCGATATAGAGAAAGTCATTGATTCCAAAAACCCTGCCCTTTTGAAATGGATGCCAGGCTTTTTTCTTAAGTATGTTAAGCGTGTGACTCACGAGGATTGGATGAATGATGTGCTGGATCAAGTAGACGATTTACATGGACTTGATTTTGCAAATGGTTTGATCCGTGAGCTGAACATAGAAGTGGAGCTGGTAGGCGCAGAGAATATCCCAAAAACTGGAGGGATTATCATAGCTGCAAATCATCCACTTGGAGGAATTGATGGAATTGCCTTAATGGAGGCTATAGGGAAAGTTAGGCCAGATATGCGATTTCTGGTTAATGATCTACTAATGGCATTTAAAAATTTTCACCCATTATTTATTCCTATTAATAAACATGGTAAAAATTCAATAGATACATTGGCTGCTATAGAATCTGCATATGAGGATGGCTACGCCGTTTTAATATTCCCAGCTGGTCTTGTCTCGAGGAAGGATGAGTCAGATATTCGTGATTTGCAATGGAAAAAGAGCTTTATAGCCAAAGCGAAAAAATACAAAAAAGATGTCTTACCTTGTTTTATAGGAGGTAAAAATTCAAAATTTTTTTACAATTTGGCCTATTGGAGAAAGAAAATGGGCATCAAAGCAAATATTGAGATGTTTTACTTAGCTGATGAGTTGTATAAGCAGCAAGGACAAAAAGTGGTAGTCACTGTAGGTGAGCAGATTTCCTATCAACGCTTAGATTCTTCCAAAACGGATGGACAGTGGGCTGAATATGTGAAGGATGTAGTTTACGAACTTGGTAAAAAAGAATGAATAAAGAAGCAGCGATAATTCCGGCAATTGATAAAAAGCTTTTAAAAGCTGAGCTAGTTCCGGAGCGATTTTTACGATATACTAATAATGGGGACAACCTAGTTTATTTGGTTAATTTTCATAATTCTCCGAATGTCGTTCGAGAGATTGGGAGATTGCGGGAATTGACTTTTAGATCTGCAGGAGGTGGAACAGGTCTTGAGCTTGATTTGGATGAAAATGATATTTGTGAGAACTGCTATGAGCAATTAATTACCTGGAATCCAGAGAATGAAGAAATAGTAGCAGGCTACAGATTGATTAACTGCAAGAATTCTATCAAGAAGGACGGTAGTTTAAATCTCTCCACCACACATTTGTTTGAATTTACTACTCGTTTTATTCAAGATTATATCCCTTATACCATAGAGTTGGGAAGATCCTTCGTTCAGCCAAAATATCAGCCTGCACTTGATAATAGAAAGGGGATTTTTAGCCTTGATAATCTATGGGATGGACTAGGAGCAGTTGTTTTGATGAATCCGGATGTCAAGTATCTTTTTGGGAAAGTTACGATGTATCCACATTTCAGCCGTGAGGGAAGAGATTTGTTGCTGATGTTCATGAATTACTATTTTCCTGATAAAGATGGATTGGTTAAGCCAAAAGAAGAATTAAAATTGGGTTACGAAACAGATTTGCCAAAAGCAGGAAATCCTTTTGAGAGATTGGGATACAAAGAGGGCTACAAATTGCTTAATGGGAGAATTCGAACCTATGGAGAGAACGTTCCGCCGCTGATCAACACTTACATGAATCTTTCTCCTACGATGATGACCTTCGGCACAGCCTTGAACGATGAGTTCGGGGAAGTGGAAGAGACTGGTATTTTGATTACTCTTGCAGATATCTACGAAACCAAAAAGCATAGACACATGGATACATTTGAGCGAGATAAAATTTTTGGAAGCAGGAGTGATGTCTGATAAACTTACTTTGATCGTGGGAGCGACAACTAACAAATCGAGGTATGCATATTTTGCAGCAAGCAGATTAGCCGGTGCAGGTATTCCTTTCATTCCCATGGGTATTAAAACAGGTGATGTTTTTGGCGAGAAAATCATAGATCTCAGGATGAAGCCTGAATTGACTAACATTCATACAATTACTCTTTATATCGGCATAGCGAATCAAGAGGAGTGGGTAGATTATTTGATCAGTCTAAATCCCAAAAGGATCATCTTCAATCCTGGAACTGAAAATCCTGTTTTTTTCCAAAAAGCAAAAGCCAAGCGTATTGAGGTTTTGGAAGCTTGCACTTTGGTGATGATTAATACCGGGCAGTATTAGTGATTTTATCCCAAAATTTATCCATATAGAGTATATGTGGAAATGATATTATAGATATCAATATAAAGAAAAGTAAGAATAACTCATTTTTTTCTAGGTACCTTACACCAATAACCAAGATTATTGCTATACCAACTATGCTGATCAGGGAAAATGGCAGCAGCTGTTTGCCAAATTTTCTAAACGTATTGTATTTTTTATATTTTTTTAAATAGGTATACTCGGAAGTCATACTAGGGAGAGCATGCCAGAAGCCAAAGTAAACAATAAAGCTAATCATAAGCGGACTTAAATATAGAATAGGTGCTAGTATAAGTAGCTCTATGAAATCAGAACGGCTGAACTTTATACTAGAAAACCATTGGATAGTCGCAGTTATAACTAATAAAGGGAAAAGAATATAGCTAGGGCTCACATCCGGAATAGTTACTATAGGTTTCAAAATAGCGCTAGTGAGCACTAAGTCTCCTGCTAAAATCACGATCAAAAAATAGAGACCTCTGGAAATGTGAAGAAGGCTTTTTAATTTGTTTTTTACATGCCTATTGATAAAATGTGTTTGGCCAAAATGATAGGCGGACATTAGAATAAAGGCAACTAAGGCTGTTACTGGTATATAAATCCACGCTATTAAATAAATAGAGATTAAGGATATGTATAAAATTAAAAATTTAAATAAGCCCTTCTTATCTATTTCAGGATTAGAGGTTAGGTGATCAATTGCGCCATGGGGGATTCCAACTAGGATTAATACAGCCCCGAATAATAGGTATTCGACTGCCTGGAACTCGTGTGGTAGGAACATGAAAAATACACAGAGAAACACACCTGCTATTTTTGAAAAGAGCTCAACGCGATTCATAGTGAAGCAGACTTTTGATGAAAATAGAATAGTTCAGTTTCCCTAATAGCTTGACCTCGTCATAAAGAGACGTCTCTTCGCTTAAAAACCTCAAAACCTTTTCTGGAGAGTTTTTCCGAAAAAGATCGGCAAAAACAGCGGATAGTTTTTCAGGCCATTTCGTTGCTATGGTCAATAAGATGTTGTCATAAAACTCAAATCTACCTTTGTGGTTAATTCCCTGCAAGGTGGGTAGTCCGTTTTCGATGTTTCTTACAATTACACTTGAGTTCTCCTGTATTTTTTGAAAGGTATATCCAGTAGAAGCCTTTGTCCAACCTGCGGTAGTGCCGATTGGAAAAATGCGGCTAGAGGGACTGTGGAGAATTCTCTTGTTTGTCATTGGAATAACTCCCATTTCTTGAAAAGAGACGTGGTATTCGCTTGAATTTAAAACGTAAGACAGGTATTTTTTTAATTTGCCTTCAAGAATCTCCAGGTCTATGTTCTCTTGGGAATAGGCCGTTAATTCAATTAAAGCACTTGTTTGGGAAAATGGTAGAATGTAAAAAAATTCAAAAGGAGATGCTGAATTTTTTTGAATATCCATCATCGTAAATGAAGTTGGGTCAAATAGGGGTTGAGAAGTTTCAATATGCCAACCTGCAAACACTTGTTTTAAGTATGGAGTTGCGACAAATGAGGTTGGGGCGAATCTAGAATCGAATACTGTATTTCCATGATATTGGTTCCCCTCTAGCGTGGTAACTGTAGCAGCATCAGAACTTTCTTTAATTCCCTGTACTGTTGCTGTTTTGAAAAATATGTTTTTTGATTTTTTCAGTTCTTCTAGTACTGAAGAGTAAAAGTCTCGAGAGTTTAAGTGAAAGTAGTTGAGGTTACCCAACTTCTTTTGGAATGCCTCGTTTCCGATTTTGAAATTTAATGTATTCCAAGAAAAATGCGAGTTTTTAGGATGAATAGCTAAAGGCTTTTCTGCCCAATAGCACCAAGTTTTGTTAGGAACCTGATTGAGCATTGGGTCAATAAGCAGAATTGTTTTATTGCTTAGAGAGCTTCTGTTTAGATGGAAAACCAAACTTAACGCAGCACAACCAGCACCAGCAAAAATATAGTCGTATCTATCCATAAAAGGTAAAAGCTATCTCTTGCATATTTTTTGCAAAAGATAGCCTATCAAATAATTAAACTTTTGATGCCTTAGCAGTTTCTGCTACTGCCACTGAGTAAATTACCAATCCAAAACCAATCTTATTTATTGCATCTGCAATATTATAAAAGAGATCAATAGAACTTACTTCAAATGCACCTGAAAGTAAGTTGCCTGGAAGTACCATGTAACCAATTGGATAAATAGACCATCCTAGGGTAATGAAGATCTTTAACAAGAACATAGCTCGGTTTAGCGCAGGGCTATTGGAGTCTTTTGATAGTTTAGCTATATCACCTGCAAAAACTTCATAAACAATATACAAGTAACCGAGCGTAGAAAATATGCCCCACATGATATTATTATCTATACCGGAGGTTTCACCGATATATCCCGTGATCAACATCACTAGAGATGCTATAATTAACTTAAATAGAGTTCCGCCTTTCGCACCAAATGGTTTTGTAAGTAGGTAAAACTCGACACACATTAAAGGTACTGTCAATGTCCAATCCACATATCTGAATGCTGTGGGACTAGTGCCTGTTTGCAAATAAAAATCTCTCATGTAGTAGTAGTGCACAGCAGCAATACCTGTAATGAGACCTGATACTAAGAGAGAAAGTCTCCATTTTCTGTCCACAGAGCCTCGCTCTACAAAGAAGAATACTGCTGAAGCCAACATTGCCATATAGCCTATAAAAAAGGTTATTGCAACTGGATCTGAATTGACGATTCGATCTAATCCAATTAGATCAGCGGTTAGGGTATAATTCATAATTTTTTTGGATTTAAATAAACTATTTTATTTACAAACTGAAAGCAGAATTAGATATTAATTGTTTACAAATATAGTTATTTTTTTTTCTTGTTAGAAAGTTAAGAAGTAATAGCAGAATAATATTTTTCTTTTTGAAGATTTACAGATTAAAAAGAACATAAATTCACTTTTAATATTTACAAAGTATTGATATACAGTTGTATATCTATTTAATATATTTTTAGGGATCTCTCCGAATCAATCCTCGTATTTAAATTTATGGAGTATGATGAATACTATGGTATGGGTGTATCTATCGTCGTAAATGGTGGCTTTGTTTGAACTTATGTTTCAACAAATAAGCTTGGCATTTGAAATGAGCTATACAACAGGCAGAAAATTAAAAAACTGAAATGTTAGCTTTTAAGAATAACTCATATCATGCACTTATTGAGGCTTTCAGCATAGAATATTAGGTAATGTACTTTAAGGTACTGAAGGCTTGCTCAATAAAAAAATATGTGCCTGACTGGTGCTGTAAAAATCGATGGCATAGGTATGTAGAGGTGATTAAACGGTAGGGTAGAAAATGAATAGCTCTGGTGATGGAGATTCTAACGTGGAGAGAACCAATCTTTTCAGTATTTAAAAATGGCGGATTGAAGATGACAGATTCCACCTGTAGTTTGTAAAGTTTTTTGTGGATGGAATAGGTGCATGCGTAGCAGAAGTGGAGTTAAATGAGCAGGAAAATTTTGGCTAGTCCAGCAGATAATAATCTCTTCAATACATGTTTTTTTTAGTTAGTTTGAAGCCCAACAGGTCATTCAGTTTATTAATCCAACTGCGACAACTATCATTTTATCAATACAAGCTAAGTTTTGGAATGATATATAGGATCGAAATGGAAGAAATAAATTGATATGAGAGAATTTTATTCTGTGAACAATTTGAAAGCTCTGTGTCAAAGCACCAAAAATGTATCCTTTAAATCACTTTTTTTACCTATCTTGCATATTCTTAAAATGTATACAAAAACACCCTTTTAGACCCAATTTGAGGGTTTTCTCCAAAACAATATGAGTGAAGAAAAAGCGAAGAATCTAGGCGAATACGGTGCCGGTAACATTCAGGTATTAGAAGGTCTTGAAGCGGTTCGTAAGAGACCTGCTATGTATATCGGTGATATTGGGGTCAGAGGACTCCATCACCTAATCTGGGAAGTTGTAGATAACTCTATTGATGAGGCTCTAGCGGGACATTGTGACACGATCAAAGTCACGGTGAACGTAGATAATTCAGTCACAGTCGAAGATAACGGACGTGGTATTCCTACTGACATGCACGCAAAGGAGAAAAAATCTGCTTTGGAAGTTGTGTTGACTGTTTTGCATGCTGGTGGTAAATTCGATAAGGATACATATAAAGTTTCTGGTGGCTTGCATGGAGTAGGAGTTTCCTGTGTGAATGCGCTATCAGAAGATTTGAAGGCTACTGTTTATCGCAACGGAGTAATCACAGAACAGGAATTCAAAATAGGAGCGCCTCAGTATTCTGCCAGGCAAGTAGGAACGACTGATCGTAGAGGGACTACCATTCATTTCAAACCTGATACGACTATTTTTGCGATTACCGAATTTAAGTACGAAACGATCGCCAACAGGCTTCGTGAAATGTCTTTTTTGAATGCTGGTGTCAGAATTTTACTAACTGATCTTAGAGAGGTTGAAGACGACGGATCCGTTAAATCTGATGATTTTTTCTCTGAAGGTGGATTGGTAGAGTTTGTTCAATACCTTGACGTGAGTCGTGAGAAAATAATAGATACACCGATTTCTATAGATGCAGAAAAAAATGGCGTGCCGGTGCAGGTGGCTATGAACTATAACACTTCGTATTCTGAGAACGTTGTTTCCTATGTAAATACAATCAACACTTACGAAGGCGGTAGCCATGTTTCAGGGTTTAGAAGAGCGCTCACTAGAACACTGAAATCTTATGCCGATAAATCCGGAATGCTGGATAAGTTGAAGTTGGAAGTTAGCGGCGATGATTTCCGTGAAGGTCTTACTGCTGTTATTTCCGTGAAAGTTCAGGAGCCACAATTTGAAGGGCAGACCAAAGCCAAACTAGGTAACTCTGAGGTGGTTGGTGCTGTTGATAGTGCAGTTTCTGAAGCGTTGCAGTCTTGGCTTGAAGAGCATCCTAAGGAAGCAAAAATCATTGTTGGAAAAGTAATCTTGGCAGCGCAAGCTAGACATGCAGCTAAAAAAGCACGTGAAATGGTGCAACGTAAAAATATACTTGGCGGCGGCGTTCTGCCAGGTAAATTGGCTGATTGCGCGAATAGTGATCCCACCGTATGCGAATTATACTTAGTGGAAGGGGACTCGGCAGGTGGATCTGCTAAGCAGGGTCGAGATCGTGATTTTCAGGCGATTTTGCCATTGAAAGGTAAAATTCTAAACGTGGAAAAAGCTCATGAGCATAAAATCTACGATAACGAAGAGATTAAAAATATTCTTACCGCACTCGGGGTTAAGATTGGTACTTTGAATGACGATAAGGAATTGGATCTTACCAATCTGCGCTATCATAAAATTATCATTATGACGGATGCTGATATTGACGGATCTCATATCCGTACGTTGATTCTTACTTTGTTCTTTAGATATATGAGAACCTTGATTGAATATGGCTATGTGTATATTGCTTTGCCTCCTCTATATTTATTGAAAAGAGGCAAGGACGAAAGATATTGTTGGAATGAAGAACAGCGTGAAGTCCTAACGGCTGAAATGGCTAAGGATGGCAGAGAAGATAGTGTGGGCATCCAGCGATACAAAGGTCTTGGTGAAATGAATCCAGAGCAACTTTGGACTACCACTATGGATCCAAGTGTTCGGACGATTAAACAGGTAAATATTGAATCGGCAGCCGAAGCAGATCATCTCTTCAGCGTACTGATGGGAGATGAGGTCGCCCCAAGAAGAGAGTTTATCGAAAAAAATGCTAAATACGCAAAAATCGATACCTGATTATTCAAAAGGGGCTTTTCAGCCCCTTTTTTTAATAGATACCAAAATGGTAAACCCAAAGTAAGCAAGCATAACTTAACTTGCTTTCTGAATATTAACTTTGAATGCAATGAAATTGGAAGTTGTTGAAAAATACGATTCGATTATACAACAAAGTGATCTGGTAAGCAGAGACTTAAGTTGGTTGAAATTTAACGATCGAGTCTTGGATCAGTCCAAGAAGATGCATCGTAGTGTTTTTGAAAAACTTAAATTTCTTGCGATTACTGCGTCTAATCTGGATGAATTTTTTATGATTCGTGTGGGGTCACTGTATAATTACCTAGACTACGACAAAGAGCGAGTCGACTACTCTGGATTGAGAGAAGAACCTTTCAAGGCGAAGTTGATGAATGAGAGTCATATTTTTCATGCAGATCAGCACAATCATTTCTCTGAAGTGATCATGCCGGAATTGCAGGAACAAGGTGTAGTACTTTGCAATTTGTCCAAGCTTACAGACAGAGAGCAAGAGAAAGTTCATGATTATTTTGTGAAAGCCATCTACCCGATGTTAACTCCAATGGTGTATGATGGGTATCGTACATTCCCGATTTTGATGAATAAGCTGTTGGTTTTTGGAGTGGTGACCACCAGTCCAGGAGACAGACAGGATATGCGCAAGATGAGTTTTGTGCAGATCCCTGCCAACATCCCTCGTTTTTTCGAAATCGAGCGTGAAGATTCACTTTTGTTGATTCCTATCGAAGAGGTAATTCGTGAAAACATCGTTTCGCTTTTCAGAAATGTAGAAATCGAGGGGATGAGTCTTTTTAGAATTACTCGAAATGGGGATTTCACTTTGGAAGAAAGTGAAGATATGGACGCCAACTTCCTCGAAGAAGTAAAGCGAAAGTTGATGGAAAGAAAAAGTGGCCGAGTGGTGAGGATAGAGATTGAGGAAGGCTATAGTAAGTGGATGATGAATGCGCTTTTGGAAAGATGGAATCTAAAAATGGATTCTGTTTTTCTCACAAAAAGAGCCAGTATGATTGATTTTACGGGACTTTGGCAGATCGTAGGAAACAAAAAGTTCCGTGAGCGCTTACCACAAATTCCTGATCCAGTGAAGCCGCTTTCTTACCAAGATGAAGGTATATCGGATATTTTTGAAGTGTTGAAAGAAAAGGATATTCTCTTACATCATCCTTATAATAACATCGATTCAATCCTGGATTTGGTGGAAAAAGCTGCGGAAGATCCGGATGTGATGGCCATCAAAATGACCATCTACAGACTTGCCAAGGATAGTAGGATCACAAAAGCGTTACTGAAAGCTGCTGAAAATGGCAAACACGTTTCTGTACTTTTTGAGGTCAAAGCTAGATTTGATGAGGAAAATAATATTAGAGAAGCGAAAAAGCTCCAGAAAGCTGGGTGCTTTGTTATTTATGGAATTTCTCATTTGAAAACACATACCAAACTTCTCTTAATAGTGAAGCGTGATGGTGGGGAAATTACGAGATTTGTTCACTTAGGATCAGGCAATTACAATGAAGATACAGCACGGCTTTATACAGATATTGGATTGATGACTACCAATGAGATCTTGGCTAATGACGTATCTGAGTTCTTCAATGTAATCACTGGGCACTCCATGCCATCTCAATACCAGAATCTTATCACAGCGCCACGTGATATGAGAAATCAGTTGATCGAGTACATAGAGAAAGAAGCTGAAAATGCCAGAAATGGTCTGCCAAGCGGTGTCTTTATCAAAGTCAATTCACTGGAAGATTCCGAGATGATTTATGCGTTGTATCGTGCTTCACAGTCTGGAGTGACGATCAAATTGATTATTCGTGGAATTTGTTGCATACGACCTGGAAGGGTAGGATTGAGTGAAAACATTGAAGTTTTATCTATTGTCGGCGATTTCTTGGAACATTCTAGAATCTATTATTTCCACGACAATGGCGACACGAAGACGTACGCAGGAAGCGCTGATATGATGGTACGCAGTTTTGACAAAAGACTAGAAGCATTGTTTAAAGTAGAATCCCCGTTGCTTGAAAAGCAATTGATGAATATTCTTGCCTATAATCTAAAGGATAATGTGAACTCTTACGTGATGCAGGAAGACGGCACTTATTTGGCCAAACAGCCAGTGGGAGATGAGCCTGAATTCAACGTTCATCAAGAGTTTTTTACGCTGGATGCAGAAAAGGTAATGCAAGTTCAGCTAGTAGAATAACAAGAAAAGCCCCGATTAAAGTGGCTTTTTTGTTTTGTTTCGCTCGTAAAGTACATGAATGATACCATCCTTCAAACCCAGATCTGGTACAATCATTTTTTTAGACTTCGCTGCCTGCATGACACGATGATAGATTTTTCCAGCTGGAATAATGACATCAGCACGATCATGATTTAAATTGAGCTTATTAACTCGTTCTTCAAAAGTGAGTGTTTGTAGGTGATCAAGGACTTCCTCAATTTTTTCAAAATCTAAGTAACGCTTGTTTTTTCTTGGCATGGAGAGTTCGAAAATCTTGTTGATATTCCCACCAGTTCCTATGGAAGTGACAGATGGAGAATTATCTAAATACTTATGGACGAAATTCTCCATGGAGCTCCACACTGGAGTAGCTACTTTATCTTCTAAGACGCGAACGGATCCAATCTGAAACGATCTGGAAGCTAATTTCTCGCGGTTCTTATAAATGTTCAGCTCAGTGCTACCACCACCTACATCTATGTGTAAATATGTTTTCTCATCGAAGAACTTATTGAGAGATTTATTGATCAGTTCGGCTTCCGTCTTTCCATCTATAATAGTAATTTTCAGACCTATTTCCTCTTTCACTTCTAGCGCTATTTCCTTCCCGTTCACACTTTCCCTCATCGCTGAAGTAGCGCAGGCCATGTAATCATCTACTTCATATAGATCGATGAGAATCTTGAATGCCATCATCAATTTGACAAACTTTCTTCTGTTTACTTCAGATATTTTTTGATTGTGAAACACATCTAGACCCAAGCGAAGTGGGAATCGCAGGTACTCAATTTTCTTGAAGTTGATGATTCCTTCGTATTGAGTTATGCTGGTGATTTGCATTCTTATGGCATTTGAGCCAATATCTACTGCGGCTAATTTCAAAAATATATGGGATTAGTTGAGCAATGCGCTAATGTGAGATTTACTTCTTTTTCTGCGTTACTACCAGCATAATCACACCTGCAGCAAGTACAATTCCTCCCGCATAAGTTGGCCAGCTGACTTCACGCTGTTTGTCTGCACTTACTTGAATTGGCCCTGCGTCGATCACCTTTTCCTTTGTTGTGAAAGAAAAGCTTGTGCTAAAAAGCATTAAAATGCCAGCGATTATTAATACTATACTGAAGATTTTCATCGGGGTTCTTGATTTAAGTAGTTGTATAAATGATGTGATAGATCTAATGTATTTGCTCCTGAATGATTTTTACGGAGAATTAAAAAGGGAAAAAATACGGAATACATAAGGTAGCTACTATCCAAAGGAGAAGGTTCAAGGGTGTACCCACCTTTAAATAATCACTAAATCTATAATTTCCGGGCGTATATATCATTGTGTTGGTCTGATACCCCATAGGAGTCATGAAACTCAAACTTGCTGCAAAAGTAACAGCCATAAGCATTGGTCTAGAATCCACATCAAGCGCAGCGGCAATGCTGATTGCAATAGGGGCAAGCAAAGCGGCCGAAGCATTATTTGACATTACATTTGTCATAATAAACGTCAACGCAAACAACGCACTCATCACAGCTCGTGGGCCAAATTGTCCTACACTTTCCACGATAGAACCACCGATAAGCTGTGAGCCACCTGTTTTTTCCAGCGCCATTCCCATGGACAAAACTCCTGCAAGCATAAGAATCACTTTCCAATCTATCGCCTTATAAGCTTGCTCTGTATTCAAAGATCCCAGCATTATTAATGCAATAGCACCAGCTACTGCTGTGACTACAATCGGAAATACTTCGAAGGATGCTAATCCTATGATCAAGGCAAGTACCACTAACGTTAAAATGCTTTTTGTCTTGTTTAATGTTTTGTTATTGGTTTCTGATAGAAGAAGTAGATCATCACTAGTTTCTATACTTTGGATCGATTCCTCTGTGGCTCGGAGTAGTAAAATATCTCCAGCTCTTAAGGCAGTTTTGGAAAGAAGATAATGGAGCATATCTGATCTATGTCTAATTCCAATGACTAAAACTTGATTATATAATTTCTTGAAATTTAAGGCTTTAATACTTTTGTTCACTAGAAAAGAATTAGGTGTCACGAGCGCTTCGTACAGCCTTTCTTCCTCGTTAGTGATATTTTCTTCGTTCCACTTCAGGTCTGCTTTCAGCTCTATTCCCTTAGTAGCTTTAATTTTCTCCAAGGTTTCTTTATCACAATTGATGCTGATAATATCACCTTCTTGGATAGCAGTATTTGGATAAACCCGTATTTTTCTTTTATCTGAGCGTATGATTTGTAGCGGCTTAATGGGTAGGTTTTCAAAAAGTGTCTGCTTAAAAAGGGGCTCATTTATTTGTTCATAATCTTTTAGAATGACCAACTCAGAGAGATAATTTCCAAGTTGAATACTCTCTCCTATTTCTGATTTTGCTTTTCTATTTGGCGTAAGCCATCTTCCAATGGTCAGCATGTAAATCAACCCTGTGGCGAAAAAGACTAAACCCATCAAACTCATCTCAAATACACCGAAAGAAGGAAGTCCAGCTTTCTGAGCTATCCCACTGACCAATATATTAGTGCTGGTACCCAGTAATGTGCAAATTCCTCCCATCAATGCGCCAAAGGAAAGCGGCATCAGAAGCTTGGATGGAGGGATATTATCCGTTTTGTTTAGGCGTATCACGGCAGGCATAAGCAAAGCCACTACAGCTGTATCGCTAATGAATGCAGATAGAAAGCCCGCAGACAACATCAGGGAAAATAGGAGATGGGTTTGCCCTTTTCCAGCTTGGGAGCTTAGCTTCTGAGTGAAAGTATCTAGAAGACCTGTGTTGAAGATCGCCGCTGATACTACGAACATGGCGGCCACGGTGATTGTGGCAGGATTGGAGAATCCAGATAAACCTTCCTCTACATCCAAAATTCCTGTCAGTAGAAATGCTACCATCACACCGATTGAAACGGTGTCTATGGTGAATTTCTCTGTAAAAAAAAGAATGACAGCAAATGCAATAATTGAAAAAACGAGGCCAATTTCAAAGGTCATTCTTTACATTTTTAGGTAGTTGCCTTTCTTAAGCTTCTTTTTTATCTGGAAATAATTGAGAATTCCAATAATTAAAAATACTAAACTCAATCCAAATGCCAAGTAACCTAAGTCCCTTACGTGGTCTAATTCTTTCACTTCGAAAAGGGCAGTGCCTGATACCAAAAAGTAAAGAGCTGTACGAATAAATGAAAGTAAAGTCCTGTCATTTGCAAGAGTAGTGCGTTGCCTTGCCAAATAATCACGAATTATTAATTCTCTTTCCAAGTCATTTTCCATATTCGCATTCTATTAATTTATTTTGAAAATTATTTGACGCCTACTGATTATGAAAAGAATTTATACACTTTTTTTCTTTATTTTGTTTTCTGGGGAAGTATTTGCCTAAGATGAATCGATTTTAATTCCGCAAGATACGAGCTATTGGCTAAAAGAATTAAGCGGTGGTTTAAATCTAAATCAAGCGTCATTTAGTGGTAACTGGCAAGGTGGTGGTGTAAACTCGGTTGCGCTGGGTGTCTATCTCAATGGTCGTGCAACTTATGCAAAAGGCAAATGGTCTTGGGACAATACGATGGATTTCATCTAATGTGTAGTGAAAAATAAGAATGAAGAAGGTCGTAAATCTAATGACCGTATTTTTCTTGATTCTAAAGTAGGCTATGAGATTAAGGACAAATGGAATTATTTCTTCGCTGTTAATTTTCTGTCTCAGTTTGCTCCTGGATATGAATTTCCTGAAGATGCAGAGAATGTACTGATTTCTAAATTTGCCAATCCAGCTTATCTGACTACGTCTATAGGCGTGGAGTATAAGCCTAATGATGAGTTTAGCTTGCGTATTTCTCCATTCTCCCCACGATTGACGTTTGTGACTGACAAAGATTTGTATTTGAATGTGCCTAACAATTATGGAGTGGAGATAGGTGAAACGGTAAGAACAGAATGGTTAGCGTTTAGTTTGATGGCTGATTACAATAAAAAATTATCAGAAAACCTATCGCTAATGGTTAGATATCAAATGTATGCCAACTATGAAACCTTCGCTTTTGATGCCATAGATCATCGTTTAGACTTCGGTTTGACAGCTAAAGTTTCTAACTTAGTAAACGTTAGTTTGACTAGTTTGATGATTTACGATTTGGATCAGGACAATAAAATTCAATTTAGCCAAGGATTAGCATTGGGAATTGCATTTAAACGTGGTAACTTCCCCGAGAAGAAATAATCGCAACAAATTTTTATTTGGAATTTTGATTTGATTATAAATGTATTATTTTTGAATTCATTGTGGTAGTTAAATAATAGTTGGTTTAGTTTTCAAATAAAGAGCAGGAGATTTTCTCCTGCTTTTTTATTGTATATATGCCAAGTCAATAAATTTTTTCTATAAAAAATCCTATTTTTTTAAAATCCATAGAAAGTTATCTTTGGTAATAACCTATTTAACCTAAAATGAAGAATAAAATAGTTTTGATTTGTTGTTGCTTATTTATTAAAGCGATAACATCTGTAGCGCAGGAGAGCCCAATTCCATATGAGGTGCTACCACTCCAAAATTTGAGTGAATTCCAACCTACCAGCAGCAACTGGCAGCTAGTCGGAGATGTGTTTTACGATCTTGATGGAGGGAAGTCAAAAATCAAAAGCGGCACTGGAATATTGCTGAATACCTTACAAAAAGAAGTTAACCAAGCTATCAGAACATCTTTTGAGCATGGCGATATAGAGCTAGAGCTCGATTTCATGATGCCAAAAGGAAGCAATTCTGGTATTTACCTTCAAGGTCGGTATGAGATTCAGCTATTTGATTCTTGGGTGGAGCAAGACCCGAAATTCTCGGATGCAGGGGCGATCTACCAAAGATGGGATCCGAACAGAGGAAGTGGACGGGAAGGGTATGAAGGCCATCCTCCCTTAGTCAATGTAAGTAGAGCACCTGGACTTTGGCAATCATTGAGAATTGTATTTAGAGCTCCTCGCTTTGATTCGCAAGGCACAAAGGTGTCGAATGCCAAATTTATTTCTGTATTCCAGAATGGCGTTTTGGTGCAGAAAAATATAGAAGTGTCGGGGCCTTCTCGTGCATCATTTTTCGACGATGAGCAAGCACTAGGGCCTTTGGTTATTCAGGGAGATCATGGTGGAGTTGCTATTCGTAATGTCAAGTACAAGACTTATGGTACAGAAAAAGTGACTCTGATTGACATGAAGCTTACCTATTACGATAGTATTAAGAAGATAAATGATTTTGCGCAAGCAGAACCTAAAGGAGTTATGAATATAGATGTTATTGGACATTTGGCTCCAGCCAGCAGAGATGAGTTTTCCGGTATTATCGAAGGTGTTTTGACTGTACCTAGTGCTGGAGAATACTTTTTTAACGTGAAGCTTGCGTGGATTCCTGATGATAGTCAACCTGGAGTGATCAATGGAGGAGGAAAGCTATTTGTAGATGACAAACAGGTAGTTGATTTAGATGGGTTGGCAAGTAACTCGAATGGTTCAAGCCAATTGACTTCAGGTGAACATAAATTCAAGATAAAGTACTTTAAGGGGTATAATTTATGGTATGCACGAAGCAATGACATCACGATAACTGTTGAAGGAAAAGGAATTGCTAAGACCGTACTTAATGAACCATTGCGAGCTAGCAATGTGGCAGGTCAAATTGCCGTGAAGGTTTATGACAAGGCAGAAATGCAGCGTGGATTTATCATGCATCACGGTGAAAAGCGAACGCATACAGTGGCTGTTGGCACGCCAGGTGGAGCTAACTATGCGATTGATTTGAGTAGAGGAGAGTTGTTGAGCGTTTGGAGAGGCGATTTTGTAGAAACAACGCCGATGTGGCAAGGACGTGGGGAAACTCAGCTGATGTTGCCACTGGGGAATGTGATAGAATTTGGAGGCAAGCCAAGGTTAGCTGTTTTAGCTTCAAAAGATTCGGCTTGGCCAGAAGAAATCGATGGTTTTACTTATGAAGGGTATAAGCAGAAAAAAGATGGCGCTCCAATCATTAACTACGAGATGCCTGGCGTAAGTATTAGAGAAACTTTTGATACCAAAGACTCTGGAAAAAAATTAGTACATACATTAAATCTGGTTGCGGAAGATGAGACTCAGCAAATCTATTTTTTGGTGGCTCAGGGATTTACAATTGAAAAATTACCAAATGGTCTCTATGCTATAGATGACAAGTCCTATTACATAGAAGTTGAAGGGAAGGAAACGCCTCTAGTGAGAAACTCACCGGATGGCACTAAAGAACTGGTTTTGCCTGTCAAGATGAAAGACAAAACCGGTGTGGTTACTTATTCAATTGTTTGGTAGTAAATAGGAAACAGCATGAAAAATCTAATGAAACTTACTAGCATAAAAGTATTCGCTTTTGCTATGGCTTGCCTATTTCTTGGACAAGTTGAATTAAAAGCACAGGACAAAGCGCCTAAGATGGTGCCAGAAACGGAGGATGATTTTTATAGAATTATCTCTTTACCAGTTCCTGAGGACGTAATCTTGGAAGTGGGCGGGATGGCAACTATGCCAGATGGTAGTTTGGCTATTTGTAGCCGGAGAGGAGAGGTTTGGATCGTTTCAAGTCCAAATATTTCGGGAAACGAAAAACCTGTTTTTAAGAAATTTGCCACAGGTTTACACGAACCTTTGGGACTGGCATACAAAGATGGAGATATCTATGTGACACAAAGAAGCGAATTGACCCGTTTAAGCGATACCGATGGGGATGGACAGGCAGATGTGTACGAGAAAATATACTCTTGGCCGCTTTCAGGGAATTATCATGAGTATTCCTACGGGCCTACTTTTCTTCCAAATGGGAATATGCTTGTGACTTTAAATGTAGGATGGAGCAACAGTCTTGGTCATGGGGTAAGTTTGGTCCCATGGAGAGGTTGGGCGCTAGAGATCACTCCCGATGGGGAAATGATGCCATACGCTGCTGGAATGCGTTCCCCAGCAGGTTATGGTATGAATGCGGATGGAGATTTCTTTTATACAGAAAATCAAGGTGACTGGGTAGGTTCAGGGCGGATTTCACATGTGGAGAAAGGTGATTTCTTGGGTAATGCGGAAAGTTTGGCCTGGTCTGATTTGCCGGGCTCTCCTGTTACGCTGAAGAAAGAAGATATTCCGAATACAGGAGAGCCATTTTATGATGTGGCCAAAAGAGTCCCAGGTCTGAAAGCACCAGCAATTTGGTTACCTCATGGGATTTTGGGAATTTCTACCTCAGGCTTTTTAAATGATAATACTGCAGGTAAATTTGGACCTTTTGCAAATCAGGTTTTTATAGGAGATCAGGGTCAAAGTACTATTGCTAGGGTTGATTTTGAGAAAATTGATGGCGTTTATCAAGGCGTCGTTTTTCCATTTAGAGAAGGCTTTTCGTCAGGCATCCTGAGAATGGTCTGGGGCAATGATGCTTCTATGTTTGTAGGGATGACGAGCCGGGGTTGGTCTTCTAAGGGTAAAGAATTATTCAGTTTGCAGCGATTGGTGTGGACAGGAAGATTGCCTTTTGAGATGAAGACGATCAAGTCGAAGCCAGATGGGTTTGAGATTGAATTCACCGAGCCTGTGGATAAGGAAATAGCTGAAGATCCCGCTACGTATGAGGTGACTGGCTTTACTTACAAGTATCAAGCAGCTTATGGCAGTCCAGTGATTAACAATGAACCGTGCAAAATCATTGGAGTTGTAGTTTCCGAAGATGGGATGAAAGCCAGATTAGTGCTTGATAATTTACGTCTGGGCTACATCCATGAGATCAAAGCTGAGGGAATAAGGTCTACCGCAGGGAAACCTCTCTTGCATATTGTTGGATATTACACGCTAAACAATTTTGGTGCTGGAGCAAAAGTCGATGTGTCACAGTTCCAGGCTCGTCATGATCATGAGATGATGATGAAAGCTGCAGCCGACAGTGTGGCTAAAGCTCAGGCGGACTCCGAAGCAAAAACTCAAGCTGCTGAAGAAAAGAAGCTGGCAGCAGCAAATAAACCAGCTGCTCCAAAAATGGCAAAGCATGCGACTACCATGCCTGCTAACTGGGAGGGTAAAGCTGACATTACGATCAACATGGGGACAAAGCCAGGCTTAAAGTTTGATCCTGCTCAGCTGCAGGTAAAGGCTGGAAGCAAGGTGAAGTTAGTATTTCAAAATGTTGACGATATGCTACACAATTTCGTGATTGTGATGCCAGGAACGGCAATAGAAGTAGGAGAGTTGGCGATGAAACTTGGGCTGGAAGGTCAGCAGAAGGACTACATTCCAAATACAAGCAAAGTGCTTGTTCATACTAAGTTGCTACAACCAAGCGAATCAACTACGATATATTTCATTGCTCCGACAGAGCCTGGAGAATACACGTATGTATGTACGGTGCCGGGGCATTTCTATACGATGCAGGGAATTTTGAAAGTGGTGAAGTAGGTTTGGACGGTAGACCGAAGACCGATGAGCGAATAAGCGCAAATTCAGTGTTTAGTAAACCCTAGATTGCTGTTGTCCTTTATTGTAAGGAATTCAACTATTTGAAAAAAGCGCAGATCGTGAGGTCTGCGCTTTTTTATTGCTACATGATTTTTAAACTTGATGTTTGATTGGTAAAAGAGTTACTAGAAATTATACAGTTGAAAATATTTTTATCTCTCTATATCGTTGACTTCGTAGGGGTTACAGGTGGTTTTTCCCGCTGATATTTTATACCAATCTCGATAACTTGTTTTTCAGCCTGTGATAAATGATAGATTTGATTTGGAGATGAGACTTCTTACAGTGTCTTTAAATGATCCATTACAGTTTCATTTTCTAAGTTCTTAATCCAATCTATAATCTTCGATTTTGCAGGATCTATTTTCATAAAATTATATTACGAAAAATGATAGTTTGTCCAATCTCAAATCTCAATCAATTCTGAATCTGATAATGTCTGATTGGCTTTTCTCCCATCAGATGTTCAATAAAATAGTCCCAGCGCTTTTTAGTAAAATAGTCACCATCAGTTCTGCCAAAGCTATGATTCCTACTTGGCCAGATAAACAGGTCAAAGTCTTTCCCCGCATTGATCAAAGCCTCTGCAAATTTGAAAGTTGCTGAAGGGTTTACATTTTCATCTATTCCGCCATGTGCTAATAGTAGATGGCCTTTAAGATTTGCAGCATTCGTGATATTGGATTGCTCATGGTAAAAATCACCTATCGGATAACCCATATACATCTCTGGCCACCAGGCTTTTTCCATTCTATGATCATGATCACCTGCAGAAGCCACTCCCACTTTATAGAAATCTGCATGTAGCAACATCGCTCTTCCAGCATCGTACCCACCAGCAGAGTGACCAAATATCCCCACTTTATCTACATCCATGAAGTTGCTTTTGGCTGCAAGTTCTTTGATAGCAAACACATGATCAGTCGTGCCATCTCCAAGGTTATTGTAAGAGACATCGTTGAAAGCTTTTCCTCTGCCATGTGTGCCAAGTCCATCTACAGTGACCACAATAAACCCAAGCTCAGCCATCGGTTGTTGTAAGCCAACTAATCCAGCTCGGAATGTTTTAGGCGTAATGTCAATGTGCGGACCGGAATAAGTGTAATCGATGATCGGATAGTTCTTTTTGGAGTTGAAATCTGTTGGGACATAATAGATTCCATAAATAATAGTCTTGCCATCCTTAGCTGTTGCGGTGAATTGCTTTGGACTTTGATAGCCTTTTTTGAGCAGCTTTGAAATGTCAGCTTTGGAGATCTCATGGACCACTTTCCCTGTTTTCAACTCTCTTACTACGGAAACTGTTGGCTGATCCACCGTAGAATAATTGTCCACGAAATAGTCCTTTTCGCTTCCATAACTGATGTCGTGAAAAGCTTTCTCTGGAGTCAATAATTCAAGTCCTGAACCATCAAAATTCACTTTGTAAACAAAGGAATAATAGGGATTCACATCCTTTTCTTTTCCAGAAGCTTCGAAATAAATGACACTATTTTCTTCATCAACTGAAAGTAAATTCTTGACGACATAAGCTCCAGAAGTGATTCGATTCACAAGTTTACCAGTCTTCCAATCCATTAGATATAACTGATTCCATCCTGATTTTTCCGTTCCAAGTATGAACTGTCCATTGTCAAGCCTTCTGAAAATATTGTTATTATTGATATGAGTTGTAGATGATTCGGAATAGACTTTTCGAATTTCCTTGGAAGCTGCATTGATCTCTAATAGGTCAAAACTTTTGAATCCTCTTTGCAAATAGATTCCGTAGAGATTTTTACTTTCATCATCCCAATTGAAGTACATGCCAATGAAATGTGGGAGTGAAAGTTCAAGGAATTTTGTCTCTTTCTTACTTTCTATTTCAAACAAAACAGGCGTGTACATCACCGCAGTGGTGTCTCCTGGCGAAGCTCGGTAATATCCCATCAGTTGAGGACGGAATTTGTCGTCCTGACTATTATCCAAAAGCAACATCTTTTCAGCCAAGCGTAAGTCAACTATTTGAGTTTGTATTTTCTTCGAATCTGGTGACCAATTAATGCTTAAGTGGGCTGGTCGCTCTCCATTTTCTCCAAGAATCATATCTGACCAACCCCAAAATGAAGCGTATTCATAGTGCTTTTTCCCATCGTAGCTCAATTGAATTTCCTCGCCAGTTTCCAGATTTTCCACGAAAAGATTGAAATTCTTTACATAAGCTTTCCAGTTGCCATCAGGGGAAATTGAAGTAGATCTATCTCTGGAGTCGGATGAGGCTCTTTTTGACTCAAGACTACCATTAACATAAGTCCAGGCTTTATTCATCCAATCAAAGATTATTGTACCATCGTCTTTGAGTTGAATCTTATTAAAAGGCAGATTTTTGGAATCACTAGCTTCTCCGCTTTTTTCACTTAGTAATCTTGCTAATTCTTCATGGTCAAAGGCCTCCTTTGTTTCTTCTTTTTCAATATCCGTTAGAAAAAAGCGCTTGCCGTCTTCTGTGTACGTCTGATGCCAGAAGCTCTTTTTATCATCCAACCAATTCGGAATTACATCCAAATGATAGACTTCTCGCTGGATGCTATTACTTAGAAAATATTCCGCTTTGTGATAAGTGCCTTCGGAGATTTGAGCAACCGAATTTTGTCCAAAAAGAGTAAGAAGGAAAATGATTGGAAAGGTGTGTCGGAGAGATTTGAAAATCTGAGTAGTAGACATGAAAAATGGGGATATCAATTTGAAATTCAAGATATCCCCAAAATACAGAAGAAACACTTCAGCAATTGACCGAAAGTGATCCTATTTTGTGAGTAGCGTCACTTTTGATAAAGTCTTATAACGGCGAAGAAACAATAATTCAACTGGCTTAATAAGTATGGATTTCGCATAAGTCACAGTTCTGAAGCATTTGAAGAAGTTGCTATCGACTATAGCATTTTCAAGTCAGTATATTCAGCTTGATCCATCGTGTATTAAGTGTTTGTTGTTTCTATTTCGCATAGAACCGGAAAGTGGTCAGAAGCTTTTTGGAGTGAATTGCGTATTGATTGGATGATGGGATTGCTTTTTTCCAAATAGGGATTCCAAACCGTTCCTTTGGTCACGCTCAATCCTTGACTGGCAAGTATGTGATCAATCAATACATTGATTTGATCCCCGGTGATTCTGTCTTTGTATTTGCTGGAATTCGGCGTATAGCCATAGCTGTTAAGTTTAGGTTTTGGCAGAACAGGTTTCAAAACAAACTTAGGTTGCCAGACATCGCCTAGCAGGATTTCCACAGCACTTTTCGAGAATTTACTTTCGTAGAAATCTAACTCGAAACCGTCATTGATATCACCCATCACCAGAACCTGTTGATTTTTCTCCAAATAGGCATTACAGCGCTCGCGAATCGACATACATTCTGCGAATAACTTGAGTCTATCCCGTGCTGAAATCTGCTCGAATCGGGCATAGTCAACCATGTCAAAAATCCCTTTGGACTTGGTATGAGCTATGATAACCCGAGTGATCAAGGTATCATCCAAGCCCAGAATGCTAAGTTCAAGCGGAGGACGATAGTGTCTGTATTGCTCTTTTATAAGTCGATTTGTGGTGTCCTGTAGAAATGGTTCATCAAATCGCTTTCCTTGTTTGGTCTCCGGAGTAAAGAGCACGTTGATTTTGTCGTGCTTGTAAATCGCACATAGCTCTTGCTGACCAGCTGAAGGGAAGCCGTGAATGCCTTTATAATTTGATCCGGGAATGAAAGTTTGAGTCCAGATTTCCATTTGAGCGGAAGCAGTTTTTGAGCCGTCCACCAAGGTGTTTGGGCCTTCAACTATCCCCAGGAAATCTGGATCCATTGCTTGGATTACATCTGCTAATTGCTGACTTCTAATAAGTTCTTTTCCGGTGGTTTTTGGGTTTCCGTCAGTGTCAAAAAGATCCCGCATCCACGCTACATTGTAAACTCCGATTTTAAGGTTCATAAAAATATAGCTTAGGTTAATAATCAACCTTAAGTTACCTTTTTAAAGCTATATATCTGATTAACAAATCATTGAATTTAAACTTTAATGTAAATTTTCTTTTTGTCCATCCAAAGTCCGATCAACCAAATGACCAGCATGTAGCTAAAGGCGAATAGGAAGGAGGCAGTCTTAGGAGCCAGCCAACTTTTATAGAAATTAGCATAAATGAAACCTTTCAGCGTTGTATCTCCAACAGGAATCATGGATAAAAGAGTTACAACTAAGCCTGATAAAATGTATAGAATCAGTGGATTTCTTCCGAAAACCTCGAAGAAATAGGTCCAACCTTTCCAATTTTTAATTTCAATCACACCAACCAGTAGCGCAAGTAGGAATAGATCAATTCCCGAAGTGAGCAAAACGTAAGAACTTGTCCATATCTTTTTATTGATTGGGAAAAGGATATCCCAAGCATAACTCACTAGAATAAGTACAAGTCCTATGGCCAGTAATTTCTTAACGGCATCCATTGTATTACCCAATTTCTGGATCATTTTCCCTGCTAGATAGCCTGCTATTACATTTACTATTCCAGGTAAAGTGCTTAAGATTCCTTCGGGATCAAATGGGATTCCCTCGCCTCCGTACATTCTTTCAGGGCCTATAAGTGCCAGGTCTAGTTTGATAGCTGCATTGCCGGTGAGGCTGTAAGGATCGGCTCCGTCGCCAAAGAAATACATGATGGCCCAATAACCCAAGAGAGCGATCGCACTGAATATCCATGCTCCTTTGATTCCTCCATAGTACAAAACAATTGCTCCAAAGAAGTAGCAAAGCGCGATTCGCTGAAGCACGCCGAAAAGACGAACTTCTGACAAATCTATAAAACTAATAGCTCCTGATTCTGAGATGTTATAAAAAGGAAAAGCATTAAGTAACCAGCCAATCAGGAATATAAGTAATGTTCTTTTTCCAACTTTTTTGAAAAACTCAGTGCTAGACATTTGCCCGAGCTTTTTCATAGAGAAACTCATGGCATTGCCGACAACAAATAGGAATGTGGGGAAAACCAGATCGGTGGGAGTGAAGCCATGCCAGGATGCGTGAGCAAGCGGCGCAAACAAATTGCTCCAGTCGCCGGCAGTATTGACGACGATCATAAAAGCTATGGTCAATCCTCGTAATACGTCCAGAGCTAGGTATCTATTGCTTATACCTGGTGAGATAGAATTTAGGGTCATTTTAAGGTGGGGAAGGTTGATAAAAGAATGTGTTTTTCTGTTGGGTTAAGATAAAATATTATCTTGTTCTTTACTTGGAAACATACTTTTTATCCATTCAAAAACACATAACACATGAAAAATATTTCCATCGATGACTTTAAAGTGACTAAGACTATTTCCCTAAAAGAGATTCCTACTTCAATAGACTTGGAAGCATCGGAAAAAAAGAAGGAAAAGGAACTGAGTAAGTTGAGGGAAAAACTCAGTGAACATCAGGACATTATGTATGCTCACAATAAGTACAGCGTCCTGATTTGTTTGCAGGGAATGGACACTGCAGGGAAGGATAGCTTAATCAGGGAAGTTTTCAAGGAATTCAATCCTCGGGGAGTGGTAGTACATAGTTTCAAAACTCCTTCCTCATTGGAGCTCCAGCATGATTACCTGTGGCGGCATATCTTAGCCTTGCCGCAGCGTGGTAAATATGGAGTTTTCAATCGCACCCATTACGAGAATGTATTGGTGACCAGGGTGCATCCCGAGTATATTTTGGGAGAAAATATTCCAGGGATCAATTCGATAGATGATATCACTCTCGATTTTTGGGATAAACGATTTGAGCAGATCAATAATTTCGAAAAGCAAATCAGCGATAATGGTACCATCATTGTAAAATTCTTTTTGCATCTCGGTAAAGAGGAGCAAAGACAGCGATTGCTGCGTAGGCTTAATAAGGAAAAACACAATTGGAAGTTTTCGCCTGGAGATCTAAAGGAGCGGGATAGATGGGATGATTATCAGAGATGTTATGAAGATGCGATTAATAAAACATCCAAGACACATGCACCCTGGTATATTATTCCATCTGACAACAAAGAGGCTGCTCGTGTATTGGTTGCTAAGGCTATTTTAGAACAAATGAATAAACTCAAAGATATCCGAGAACCAGAACTTGACGAAAAGGTTAAGCAAAATATTGAGATGTATAAAGAGATTTTAAGTAAGCCTGAGAATTGAGGGGATTTTAATTATTCTGAGTATTTGCATTGTTTTCAGTTAAGAGATAAAAGCATACTAGAATTTGATTAGTCATGTATTTTACAACTTCGCTTACCCCAGTCTTTGCCAGCAGGGGTGTTATGCCTTCCTCTAATCAGAGAAAAAGGAGGTTACTGGTAAAGTATCGAATGCATGCTTACCTATTAAATATAACCTCATCTACAAATACCCAACCCTTGTCCCCTGCATTTGAATGCCATTTTGGTAAATGTTGTAAAGGGGTTAAGGTGATTTTTAGCTTTTCGTAATTCGTGTTTTTCAGCTCATAACTTAGTAATTCTGATCTTGCAGCTAAGGCTGACAGCGATGGAGTGGGAGAGGAGCTGGCCAACAGATTCCATTTGCCATTTTCCAAACCTTGAATCGTCACCTTCGCAGGCGAGAAGATATGTGCAGCTTCATTATAAAGAAGGCTAATAGAAAGGTTTTTGGGCTTATCAGTACTCTTTTCGAAGCCAACTTCCAAAATCATAGGTTCATCCTGAAATCCCAGCCATTTTTGACCATTATTTGAAGGTTCTGCTTTTTCCAAATCAAAAAGCGTGGCAGCACCAGAAGCCTTGTATTTTGAATTTGGCTCAAAGGTCAAAGAAGATTCAGTTGGTGTAATACCAGAATGCATAAAAACTGCAGAAACATCCTTCGAACCCTTCCAGTCTGCGGCGTAGGCCTTAGCCATTATCTTTCCTGTATTCTTGACAAAAATAGGATTGGTATAAATAGGACTTGATAAACTATCTGGCTCTGTGCCATCCAATGTATAGCGAATCTCTGCCGTTTTGATCGGGTGGGTAATGGTGAGTTCTAGGCTATCCTGATAGATCATTTTTTTCTGAGAAATAATTGGACTATTCAGTTCGTAGATTATTCCTTTTCCATCAAAACCAAAGTCTATTACAGTAGTTGGCAGAGACTTTTTAATTCGTTCCTGATCTTCGCTTTTCAATCCGGTTTGCCATAGATAAAGCTTTTTCAATGACTTCATTTTAGCAAAATTATTCAGTGATTCTGAATTTATCTCGTTTCCAGAAATCGCTAAAACTTCAAGGGTATTCAATTCCGAAATCAATTTAAGCTGATCAGAATCTAAGTCTGTAAAATTCAGTTGAAGTTCTTCCAAATGTTTGAAATCGGTTAAAAACTCGAGATCAATGCCAGCTAATGGCATTTTACTCAGACTAAATTTGACTATTTGGTCACTCACTGTTTTTAGATCAGCAAGAGAATTCGGTGGAAAAGCTGAAATACCAAAATAGGAAACCTCTAAAGCCGGTGATTCTGGGAATAGCGCTTGAACGGATCTGAATGACGTATTAAGCTCCGTGACGTCATTTGGATCAGCAGCATCAAAGGAGTAAATTTTATTTCCTTCGAACTTCACAGAAGCCAGTTGATACAACTCATTTTTTGCCGGAAGCGTAACGAGTTTCTGCTCAAAACTGGCACCAGAAGCAACCCATTCACTCAAGATTAAAAGCTCTTCATCAGTCAACTGAGCTTTATTCTTTGGGGGCATGTGTTTCTTGTCATCGTCAGGAAGATTGATTCGTTGGATGAGCATTGATTTTTCAAAATCTCCGGCAAGAACAAATGGCCCGGATTTCCCTCCTTTTTGCAAGCCTTCGATATGATCCATTCTTAGCTCGCCTTTTATTTTTCCTTCTTTGTGGCAACTGATGCATTTGGCCTGCAAAATAGGCTGAACCACATCTCCAAAAATTTCCGCTTCAGCCAGAGGCACTACTTCAATAGTGTTATCTTGTATAGGAGCTAAAAGAAAGTCTTCCCCATGAGTCAACCCTGCACCCCAGTGACCTGTAGCTATTATAGCTATTGCTAGGGCAACACTTGAAAGTCTAATTACTTTAGCTTGACTAGCTCGGAAAAAATAAAGTGTTACGCAACCCGCAAAAACTAGTAATCCTGCCCATTTATGCCAAGTTAATATATCGCCTGTATATTCTTCCTGTGCCAAAATAAGCCCAGCTAACACAGTAATTCCTGCAAAATTGCTGCCAGCAAGAAAGCATATTTCTCCTATTTCTCTGATCTCAGGTTTTTTATCAATTCCAGGAATCCAAAAGAATAACAATCCCATTAATAGTAACACAATAGGAAAATGTAAAACTAGGGGATGGCTTCTACCAGCTACCTGTATCCAATCGGGTAAAATAAGAGCATCTCCTGCGAGTGTAATGATGAGTGTAAGACCTATCCAGACAAAAAGAGTGCTTTCCAGAATGGATCTAATCGAAGAAATCTTGAACATATAATCCTTAAGCAATTAAGTCTTTCACTACTTTTCCAGAGACATCAGTCAGACGATATCTTCTGCCTAAATGCTTGTAAGTCATACGTTCATGATCAATTCCCATGAGGTGAAGAACTGTAGCTTGGAAGTCATGTACGTGAACTGGATTTTCGGTAATGTTATACCCAAATTCATCCGTTTCGCCATAGACCATTCCAGATTTTACTCCGCCACCTGCCATCCAGATAGAGAATGCTCGAGGATGATGATCACGACCGTAATTATCCACTAATATTTTTCCTTGGCAATAATTCGTTCTTCCAAATTCTCCTCCCCAGATGACCAATGTTTCATCCAGCAGACCTCTTTGCTTGAGGTCTGTTATTAAAGCTGCAGATGCCTGATCTACATCTTCAGCCTGAAGTCGCATCTCATTAGGGAGATTACCATGCTGATCCCAGCCTTGATGGTAAAGTTGGACGAATCGAACGCCACTTTCAGATAATTTCCTAGCTAAAAGACAATTTGCCGCATAGGTACCAGGAACTAAACAGTCTGGCCCATAAAGTTTGATAATGCTTTCAGGCTCCTTGGATAGATCCGTCATTTCTGGAACGGCTGTTTGCATTCTGTAAGCCATTTCATATTGCTTTACTTTCGCAGAAATCTCAGGATCATTGAATTGATTCATGTTCAACTCGTTCATTGCAGCGATCTGATCAATCATTTTTCTTCGTTCCGATCGACTCATAGCTTCTGGATCTTTGAGGTAAAGAACAGGATCTTCAGAATTTGAAAACTGTACGCCTTGGTGGGTAGCATCTAGAAATCCGTTGCTCCAAAGTTTGGAATATACGCCTTGACCGTTTCCTCTGCCCCGGCTTAGAAGTACAGAGAATGCTGGAAGATTACTGTTCTCACTTCCCAAGCCGTAGCTAAGCCAAGAGCCCATACTAGGGCGATTGCCTACCTGAGCCCCAGTTTGGAAGAATGTAAGTGCAGGATCGTGATTGATTGCATCTGTGTGCATTGATTTCACAATACAGATGTCATCGACGATTTTAGCTGTGTGGGGGAAAACCTCAGATATCCACGCTCTTGATTCGCCGTATTGATCAAATTTGTAGTGAGAACCTACCAATGGGAAAGAAGATTGACCAGCGGTCATTCCTGTAAGTCTCTGTGTGCCACGAATAGATTCTGGGAGTTCTTCTCCCATTCTTTTATTCAAAAGTGGTTTGTAATCAAATGATTCCAATTGACTTGGAGCGCCATTCTGAAAAAGATAAATAACTCTTTTAGCTTTCGGAGCAAAATGGGGAAGTGCATTCATCATGGCTTCTTCAGCTTCTGCTTTTCCAGAAAACATGTCAGGAACCAGCAGTGAACCCAGTGCCACACTTCCAACACCTAGGCTTAGTCTGGATAGAAATTTTCTTCGATTCTTATTGAGCCCTTCTTCTAATATTTCCTTTTCCATGTCAGCTTTTAGTAATCGTTTCTTCCAGATTGTAGATACTAACAATCACTTGCATGAGTGCGGCATTTTCTGAAGTAATATTTTTTTGTTCCAGAGGATACTCGCCCACGCTTAAGGTAGGTAGAACTTGATCTGGATTTTCATTAAATCTGTTTAGTTGATCTTTATAGTAGGAGAGTAGAATGGACTTTTCGTCGCTACTCATAGCTCTACAGACTATTCGCTTGAAAGCATTAGAAATCGCTTTCTCCCCATCCATATTTTCATCCAATATTTTGCCTGCAAGCACACGAGAAGCTTCCAGAATCATTGGATCATTCATCATCACGAGTGCCTGAAGTGGGGTGTTTGTCCTGCTTCTGCCAATTTCGCATCGGTCTCGGTTACTGGAATCAAAGATGATCGCCTTAGGAGGTGGTACCGTCAATTTGATGAAATTATAAAGCCCTCTTCGGTAGAGTTTGTCACCTTTGTCTTGGATATATTTCGCCAAAATGCCTCTTCCTGAAGTAGCTGCTTCCCAGATACCTTCTGGCATGTAAGGTTTGACACTAGGACCACCAAGCTTTCTAACTAGTAATCCACTGCTTGCCAATACTAAGTCTTGGATATTCTCTGCAGGAAGACGAAGTCTCGGAGCTCTTGATAGGTAGAGATTCTCAGGATCAGTGTTCAGGTGCTTTTCAGTGATTACCGCAGACTGTTTATAGGTAGCAGAGCTTAAGATTTGCTTCATCAGTCGCTTGATATCCCAGCCATTTTCCATGAAATCCACAGCCAGCCAGTCTAATAATTCGGGATGGGTAGGAAGATCTCCTTGCATTCCAAAATCACCTGCAGATTTGACTATACCTTGACCGAAAATCTCTTGCCACATCAGATTCACAAATACTCTAGCCGTTAAGGGGTTTTCTCTAGCCGTAATCCATTTTGCCAGACCCAGGCGGTTCTTCTCTAGATCTTTTGGAAATTCCAAGATGGAGGAAGGAGTGGATGGCTCAACTTCTACCGTTGGTGCATCATAGACTCCTCGATCAAGAATATAAGTTGGTCGTTGCTCATCCAATTCTCCCATCACCGAGATGCTCAATTTGGAAGTATCAGCATAGTTTATAAAACTCATTACTCCAGATAGATCTTCCTGATCTACCCATAGAATGGGTGTTTTTGCAGGCTTGGATGAAGAGACGTCACCTTGGAATCCTTTTTCAGGTGTGTTATTGAAAAAGGCAAACATCTCGTAATATTCTTTCTGTGAGAAAGGATCGTATTTATGATCATGGCACTGGGCACATTCCATGGTGATTCCCAAAAGCCCTTTGCTCACGGTATTTGTTTTATCTAGTACATATTCTATTCTGTATTCTTCATCGATTACACCACCTTCTTCGGTGTATTTATGATTTCTGTTAAAGGCTGTTGCCAAAATTTGTTCCTTATTTGCATCGGGTAAAAGATCCCCTGCTAGTTGCCAGGTGATAAATTCATCGTAAGGAAGATTTTCATTGAATACATGGATCACCCAATCCCGATAAGGCCATTGTGTTCGGATATTGTCATCTTGATAGCCGTAGCTGTCTGAATATCGAGAAATATCCATCCAAAGAATTGCCATTTTCTCCCCAAAGCCAGGATCTTTCAGTAATCCATCGAGTAAATCGGAATAAGAAAGTTTTCCCGAGAAATCTCCGAATCTATCCAAAACCTCAGGGCTTGGCGGTAACCCTGTAAGATCTAAACTTGCCCGTTTTATCAACTCATACGGCTCGGCTTCAGGATTAGGTTGAAGGCCTTTTTCCTTCATTTTCTTCAAAGCGAAGCGATCTATTTCATTTATAGACCAATCTGTCGCTTCTGGTAGAGGAGATTTCTCTGCTTTTTGAAAAGCCCAGTGCGGTTCATATTTAGCCCCCTGCTCAATCCATTTTTTAATGAGTTGAATTTCTATACTTGACAAAGCAAGATTTGATTCAGGCGGAGGCATAAGCTCACCTGGATCCTCAGAGGTAATTCTATGGTAAACGGTTGATTCTTCTAAGTTCCCCGGTTTGATTACAAACTGGCTAGAGTCATCTTTCAGTGCAGCATAAGCTCCTGCCTCTGTATCCAGCCTTAATTCAGATTCTCTTTTATTTGCATCCGGTCCATGACAAACAAAACATTTGTCAGAAAGAATCGGGCGTATATGAAAATTATAGCTGACTTGCTCGATATCAGATATCTGTATTTCATCGCTCTGTTTTTGATTGCAACTAAAAATTGCACAGCCAAAGTAAGAGAATACAAAGAATCTTAAAATTTGGGATAATGTCATTATTGAGTCTAATCGATATTATAATTACTTTCAAACTAGTGATAATTTGAACAAAAGCACTCCTGTTGGGTATAATTTTATTTGTCTTTTTTGTCAAAAGGAAATAAACTTAACCTAAAATATTATTTAATAGTAGATTGTTTTGTGATTTTTAAAAAAAGTCATATTGAATTTTAACCCAGGTTGCAGCTATTAGATCATAAGTACGTGTTTTTTAGCAGTTTCTATTTTTTTGGTTTCCAATTTGTGTACTACGGATTTTCGTTTGGTGAATGGTTGATATTTAACTTGAAGG
>Ga0105053_10001299_pt1 | contig 40270 bp, 32 predicted proteins | sample BON01_FD_78093 | JGI IMG/M metagenome (GOLD analysis project Ga0105053, IMG submission 78093) | Freshwater microbial communities from Lake Bonney liftoff mats and glacier meltwater in Antarctica - BON-01 | ecosystem: Environmental > Aquatic > Freshwater > Ice > Glacier meltwater | place: Lake... | reverse complement strand
GATGCTGCTGGTGCGTCAGGGCGGCGCCGATCCGGCGGCGGTGCGCGCCGCGCTGAAGGGCGGGTTCGCCGACAGCGTGATCCTGCAACAGCACGGCGAACGGATGACGACCGGCAATTTCACCCCCGGGGGCCTGAGCAGATTCCAGCTCAAGGATCTGGACAACCTGCTGGGCGAGGCGGGCCAGCTGCATCTGGAACTGCCCGTCTCGCAAGGCGTGCGCGACCGCTTTGCCACGTTCTGCGACGCGATGGACGGCGGCGACAAGGACCACTCGGGGCTGTTTCTGGAACTGCTGGCGCGCAACGGGCTGGACGCCTGAGGCGATTCGGGAAGGACCGGGTACACGGTCGATCGCCAATGCCGCGAAAGCGCGAAGCGCGGCAGGGTCTTGGCGATTCGGCTTTGTCCCGACACGCCACAGGCGTCAGGCGGCATAGCGGTCCTGCTCCAGCCGCTCGGCCCGGCCCATGGCGGCCAGGCTTTGCAGCAGCGGCGCGATGCGGGTGGCGCGGGTGTTTCTGAACCTGCGGGCGATCTGGGCCGGGGTGGCTTCGCCCAGGTCTTCCAGCGCGGCGCGCACGGCGGCGATCTGGGCGGGCAGGTCTTTGGGAAAGGGTTCCTTTTCCACCGATCCGGCCTGGCCCATGTCCATTTCCGCCTGTCTGCCCCGGGCCTGTGCGGTGCCGGTGGGGTTCTGATAGTCGGGGCGCAGCCATCTGACGTGGCCCTGCGCCTCCTCGGCCGCGCGTTCGCGGTTCAGTGCCACGAGGCGGAACAGGATTTCGTCGTCGCTCAGGGTGGCGGGCCAGCCATAGGCATCCGCAACGGCGGTGTCGATCCGGTCGTGGATGTCTTTCAGCAGGCCCACCAGCCCCGAATCGTAAATCCCGCGATCGCGCCCCTCGATGGTTTGCCCGGCCCGGAGTTTTTCCAGCACGTTGTACATCTGCGTCAGCGTCAGCCCGGGGTGCAGCGCCTGTTGCCGCTTGCGGTGCGCGTCGAGTTCCTCGCCCAGGCTGCGCAGGGACAGGCGCTGGGATTGGGCGAGATCGGGGAATGGGAAGGGCGCGAAGCAAGTGCTGTGAGTGTAAACTGGGTCATTTCCTACGCCCTGCCAATTGCCTTTGGCCAAGGAGAAACACTCATGAATTCTGCTTGATACGACTGCAAGTTGCCACGCCTCCTGCAAGGCGATAACTCGAATTTTCTGATCGGCGAGAACTGACCGACCAACAAACTGAAAAATGCGATGTTTCGCAGTTTCGGTTGTGGCGATATAGCGCTCCAATCCATTCAGTGCTTTCCGCATTTCACGACGTGGTTCTGCAAATATCCACCAAGAGTCTCGGTAGCTCTTTCGGTTATTCTGATCACGGTCTGGCTTTACCCTATCCAAAAGGAGTTGAAAAACTATCGGGTACTTTGCCCTCAGCGTCTCCAAATCATAGCCGAAGCAATCAATAATCATCAGATTTCTTGATGGTCCGACCAAATCACGCCCATTGGCATAGTCAAAAATTAGTTGGGCTGCATTGTCAGAATTAATCAGCTTGGTGGCCTCCTCCCTAGTGATTACAAACCCCATTCCCCATGGCATGACTCCCTTGTGTCCGAGCCCATCATTCGCCTTCAACGCCTTCGCCCCCGCCACATCCGCGCCGATCTGCAAATTGGCGAACACCTTGCCCACGGCCAGATCGAAGGTCACGCTGCGGCCCTCGGCCTCGTCCGCCTCGCGCGCCTCGTGGGCCAGGGTCAGCAGACGCCCGGCGTGGTTGCCCGCACCCGCCACCGTCATCGCAATGCGCACGGCGGCGCCGAACTGCGTGTCGACCCAGGGGTGATCGGGGATCGCATAGAGCAGCGAGAGGGGCTTTTTCGGGTCGTTCAGATGCGGCTCGAGCACCCGGCGGTTGAACGTCTGGCGCAGCGAATTCGTGGTGATCAGGCCAAACCGCCGGGTGCCCTTGCCCGTTCCGGCACTGTACCCCCGCGCCGCCAGCGCCGCCTTTTCCCACCAGAACATCACCAGATCGGCGCTTTGCGGCATATCGGGATAGGCTTTCCACAGTGCCTCGACATAGCCATCGCCCAGAGCGTCGCGCAACCGGCTGGCGCCGATGAACGGCGGGTTGCCGACGATGAATTCCGCCTCGGGCCATTTCACCGCGCGGGGCCTGGCGTAGTCGTACACCTGCACCCGCGCGGCGGGGTCGGGCACCTCGTCGCCCGTCACCGGGTGGCGCGTGGTCGTGACGCCGTCCCACCGGGTGACGGGCGCGCCGTTGTCATCAAGGCGCGGGGTGCGGCCCGACCACTCCAGCAGGGCATCGCCCTGGCGGATGTTGGCGAAATCCTTCAGCACGGGTTCGGACGGCGCCGCCTTGCCATGGGTGCGGAAATGCCATTGCAGATAGCCGATCCACAGCACCAGTTCGGCCACCGCCGCCGCCCATGGGTTCAGTTCGATCCCCAGAAACTGGTGCGGGTCCACCGTCATGCCCGACAGGCCCAGGGCGGTCTGGTCCTCGCCCAGTTCGCTGAGCAGCGCCGTCACCTCGCCCTCAAGCCGCTTCATCATCTCCAGCGCGACATAAAGGAAATTGCCCGAGCCACAGGCCGGATCCAGCACCCGGGTTTCGCACAGCCTGCGGTGGAACCCATGCACCAGCGCGCGGGCGGCCTCGGGCCTGCCATCCTCGGCCAGCCGCTGCACCGATGTCCTGACGTTGAACCAGTCGTCGCGCAGCGGTTCGATCACCGTGGGCGTGACCAGCCGCTCGACATAGGCGCGGGGGGTGTAATGCGCGCCCAACTTGTGACGCTGGCGTTTGTCCAGGGCGCGTTCCAGCAGCGTGCCGAAGATCGCCGGTTCCACCTGTTGCCAATCGGCCTCGGCCGCCTCGATCAACAGCGACAGTTGCACGGCGTTCAGGGGCAGGGCGGTGGAATCGCGGAACAGCCCGCCGTTGAACTTCTTGAGGTCGGTCATCAGCACCTGGGAAAAGCCGCCCTTGTCCATCACCTCCCACAGCCCCTGGAGGGCGGGTTTGGCGTGCTCGGGGTGGCCGCGCAATTCATGCAGCTTGCCGGTGAAGCTACCCTTGGGAATCAGGTGGACATCTTCGGCGAACATCGTGAACAGGCACCGCATCAGGAAGCTGGCCACGGTTTCGGGTGTGTGGCCCTGCCCCTCGAAGCTGCGGCCAAGCTGCGCCAGGTGATCGGCAATGTCGCGCGTGACCTTCGCCTTGGTCAGCGCCGGGTCCAGCGATTTCGGGTCGTTCCAGATGGTGCGCAGCAGGGTGCGGGTGTCGTCACGGCGCAGATCGTCCAGCGCGATACGATAGCGGTTGCCATCGGGAAACTGCGTGTAACCCTGCCCCTGACCCGAGAAATCGGAATATATTTCAAACACATGCCCCACATCGACGACGATCAGGAACGGTGGCCAGCCGTCTTCCTTGCTGACCGCGCGGGCATAGTCGTCGGCCTGATTGCGGGCCTTGAGCATGGTATCGTCCCACCGGGGCGATCCGCGTCTGGCCTGCCCTGTCTGAAGGCGCGGGGCCCCCTGATCGCTCAGCAGCGCCAGGTCGTCCTGCGCCAGGGCGGTGGCGTCGGACCCCTGCTTGGCCTCAAGCACGAAGCACCCGCGCCGGTAAAGATCGATCCGCCTGCGCCGCAGCCGCCCGGTGTGGGTGGATGTGACGGGCCGCTCGAAGCGATAGCCGTTGTTTTGCCCGTCGGATGTGGCGGGTTGCGGCGGCTCGACGCCCAGGAGCGCGGTCAACTCGGCGGCGAAGGTCTGAAAGTTCGCCATCTCGTTGCCGCCCGAGGGCTTCCAGCGCTCGATGAACTGATCGACACACAGATCGTCCACCTGACCCATACCCTTTCGCCTGCTGCGCCGGGTGGCGCGGTGTTCACACCCTGCGCCCCAACTCTGCGCGGTGGCGCCAGGGCGCGGGCCGGTCGTTCGGTCCGGCTTGCGATCCGTTACTTGTGACCAACCTGCCCCGTCATCCCGCCCTGGCCGAACCGGTCCGCCAGACCCATCTGCCGCGATGATGCCGCCCCTCCGGATCTGTACCCCGCAGTTCGGTTCCCTGCAACATGTCGATGCGGGCGGGCGATGATCGTGGCTTTGCGCGTCGGTTTGGCCGCCGCATCCCGCAGGCCCATCGCAGGGGGCGGTCATTCGTACCGGTTGCGCCCGGGCTGCGGGTCGCGCCAACGCATCGGCTCGGGCGGTGCGGTCCGCCTGACCCAGTCCCGGATCACGGCCACGCGCCCTGCCTGCCGCTTCTGCATCTCGGCAATCCCGGCGGCGTCCCAGTCCTCGGTCGCCTCGGCGATCAGGTCGTCGAGCCTGTCGCGCCATTCGGGATCGCCGGCAAGATCGTGCAGTTCATCGGGATCGGCGCCCAGATCGAAAAGCTGCGGCGGGGCGCCATCATGGATCGTCAGCTTCAGATCGCCCCGGCGCAGCATCCGGTGACGCACGTCGGAAACCGCGATGTTCATCAGCCCGCCATAATACGAGGCGGTGCAGCGATCCTGCCAATCCGTCGCGTTCATCAGCGACCGTCCGGTTTGCCCGGGCAGGGGGGCCGCGCCCGCCAGATCGAGCAGCGTCGCCGACAAATCCATCAGGCTGACGACGCGCCGGTCGACCGCATCCGGCGCGATGCCCGGGCCACGCACGATCAGGGGCACCTTGGCGCTTTCGTCATAGAACACGCTTTTCCACCACAAGCCCCGCTCGCCCAGACATTCCCCATGGTCCGAAGTATAGATCGTGACGGTGTTTTCCTGTCCTTCGATGCACTTCAGCACGCGCCCGCAGATCCGGTCGATCATCCGCACCAGACCGTAATAGCCCGCCCGGCTGCGCGCGATCGCCTCGTCCGTCAGATCGTCGACCTTTCCGGCCCTGCGCCATGCGGCGATGGCGGGATGATCGGTTTCGGGCGGCGGCAGGCGGGGCGGGGGCAGGGTGCCGCTGAACCGCGCGTAATCTTCGGCCCTGGCGATATAGGGCGGGTGGGGGCAGAACAGGCTGACCAGCGCAAAGAACGGTCGGCCCGTGCGTTTGCGCCGGTTCTTCAAGGCGGTGAGCGTGCGTTCGGCGTGGTCGGCAACGGCAAGGTCATAGGCCTGATACGACGTCTCGCCGGCACCCGAATGCGCAAGCTCGGGGCCGCGATTGCCCCGTCCCGGGGTCAGCGGGCCGATCCCGGGGGGTGCGCCGCCCGGAAAGCTGGCGCCGATGTCGCCGATGGGCCGGGCCGCAAAGCCGTGCAACTGGTCAGGCCCATAGAAATGCATGCGACCGACCAGATGGCAGTCATAGCCCGCCGCGCCCATGGCATGGGCGATTGTCGGGATGTCCGAGGGCAGGTAGTTGTCGTTGGTCAGAACGCCGGTCGTCTGCGGTTCGAGCCCCGTGAGGAACGCCATGCGCGACGGCACGCACAGCGGCGCCGGACAATAGCAATTCTCGAACCGGGTGCCCTGTGTGGCAAGCCGGTCCAGCGCCGGGGTGTCGGCGTGGCGGTCTCCGGCCGCGCCGAGGATGCGCGCGGCATGCTGGTCGGTCATCATCATGACGATATCGGGTCGCGTATCGGTCATGCCGTTGTCGTTCCCGTGATGGATATTGGTCCAGCCAGTTTTCCGTTGACTTTTATTGGTCGGACCGGTTGGATGCAAGCAGTTTGACGAAAACAGGGAGGATTGCGGAATGAAAATATGGATTGAAACCTTCGCGCGGGGCGGTTGGCGCGGTGCGATCGGCGCCGTTGCAATGCTGGCGATGTTGGGACCGGTTGGACCGATTTCAGCCACCATGGCGGCGGCACAGGAGTTCCCGACCAAACCGATCCGCGTCATCGTGCCGTTCAGCCCGGGCGGGCGCACCGATGTGGTTGCACGATTGATCGCCGAGAAGATTCAGGAAAACGGCTGGCTGTCGCAACCCATGGTCGTCGTGAATGCCGATGGCGGGGCAGGGGCCAATGCGGTGCAGCTGATGCGCCGGGCCGAGGCCGATGGGCATACGATCATCCACTGGCATCACCAGTCGCTGATCGCCATGGCGATGAAGCTGGGCGATTTCGGGCTGGAGGATTTTCGCTCGCTGGGGTTCACCGGCGGCGGCAGCCCGGTGTGGGCGGTGCGCGCGGACAGTGAATTCGAGACCATCGAACAACTGATCGCGCATCTGAAGGCCGAGCCGCGCTCGCTGGTCGAGGCGCTGGGAATCGGCAGCATTCCGCATTTCGTCGGCGGCATGTTCGCCAATGCCGCCGGGTTTGAAACCCGCTATGTCACCGCCAACAGCGGCGCCGACCGGCTGCGCATGCTTCTGGGTGGAAATGCCGACATCGCGCTGTTCGCCGCGTCGGAATACCTCGCACAAGAGGGTGAGTTGCGCCCGCTGGTCTATTTCGGGCTGAACCGCCTGCCCGAACTGCCGGATGTGCCCACGGCGCTGGAACTGGGCTTTGACATCTCGTGGGCGAACCCGAACTGGTGGCTGGCGCCCGCAGGCACCCCTGACGCGGCGGCCGAGGCCCTGTCGGCGGCGCTCGAAAAGGCCATCGCCGATCCCGAGATCAGGGATTACTTCCTGAACAACACGCTGGACCCGTATTGGACCCCGGGCGCCGAGGCGATGGCGGACTCCGAAAAGCTGCTTGAACAGCTGAACGTCGTCGCAGCGTCCATTCAGTGACGCCCTATGCCACGGCCCCTGATGGGCCGTGGCAGCCGTTCTCCTGCGGAGCCGCCGCCATGCCACACCTGACCCGCCGCACCATCGGCGATCTGACCCTGTGCGCCCTTGTCATTGCCGGATCTTCGATCCTGTTCATCGGTGCGGCCACCCTGCCTGCGCCCCGGTTCGAGCCCATGGGCAGCGCTGCCGTGCCGCGCATTCTGGGCGGGCTGCTGATCATCCTGTCTCTGGTGGTGGCGGTGCAATCGTTGCGCGCCCCGCAAGACGAGGCCGAGCCGCCCGCCGCGATTCCGTTTCGCGGAACGCTGGTTCTGGTGACCCTGATCGCCTATGTCGCGGCTCTTGACGTGCTGCGGGTGCCGTTTCTGATCGCCACGCCGGTGTTTGTCGTCGTCTCGGGGCTGATCATGTCGCACCTGTCGTTTCGCAACGCGTTTATGTTTTCGGCGCTGGGACTGGGGGTCACGTTTCTGGTGGATCTGGTTCTGACGAAATTCCTGTACATAACAATAGGCTGAGCCGGTGCTTGACGCATTTTCCCTGCTGTTCCAGTGGCAGAACCTGGCGTTTCTGGTTCTGGGCACCGGCCTTGGCATCGTCGTTGGCGCCATCCCCGGCCTGACGGCGACGATGCTGATCGCGCTGACCCTGCCGCTGACGTTTCATATGGACCCGGTCAGCGCGGTGACGCTGCTGATCGGTGAATACGTCGGCGGAATCTCGGGCGGGCTGATCACCGCGATCCTGTTGCGCATGCCCGGCACGCCCGCGTCGATCGTGACCACCTTCGACGGCTATCCGATGTCGCAATCGGGGCGGCCCGAGCGGGCGCTGGCGCTGGGGATCATGGCGTCGGTGGTGGGCGGTGTGATTTCTTGGATGTTCCTGGCGGGCATGTCGCCGTCGCTGGCGCGGTTCGCGTTGCAGTTCGGGCCGTGGGAGTATTTCACGCTGGTGCTGATGGCGCTGGTGATGCTGGCGGTGCTGGCCCAGGGATCGCTGGCCAAGGGGCTGATGGGGGCCGCTCTCGGCATGGCCTTTGCGCTGCCGGGGATCGATTCGAGCATCGGGCAGGCGAGGCTGACCTTCGGGTCGTCCACGCTGCTGTCGGGGTTCGGCCTGCTGCCGGTGCTGATCGGCGCCTTCGCGATTTCCCAGGTGCTGCGCGATGCCAACGGGGCGAACACGGCGCTGAAGATCGACCCGCCGAAAAAGCGGTTGCCGGTATACTGGTCCGACATCCGCACCCATGGGCCGAACATGCTGCGCTCGTCGCTGATCGGCACATGGATCGGGCTGTTGCCCGGCATCGGTGGCAACATCGCGGCTCTGGTCAGCTACTCCACCACGAAGCAACTGAGCAAAACGCCCGAAAAGTTCGGCACCGGCCATGAACCGGGCGTCGTGTCGGGCGAAACGGCGAACAATGCGTCCATCGGCGGCGCGCTGATCCCGCTGATCACCATGGGCATTCCCGGGTCGGTGACAGAGGCGATCCTGATCGGCGCGCTGACCATCCACAACCTGCAACCCGGCCCGCTGCTGTTCCAGAACGCGCCGGAAATCGCTTATGGCATCATCGCCGCCTATCTGGTGGCCAATATCATCATGCTGCTGATGATGTGGGGCGCGGTCAAGTGGATCGCCCGAGTGGTGCTTATCCCGCGCTCGGTGCTGCTGTCGGTCATCCTGGTGTTCTGCGTCACCGGATCCTATGCGGTGAACAGCAGCTTTGCCGATGTCTGGGTGATGATCGCCTTTGGCGTGATCGGTCTGGGGCTGGAGGCGGCGAAGGTGCCGCTGGGCCCCTTCGTGATCGGCTTTGTGCTATCGCCCATCGCCGAGGAACAACTGCGCGCGTCGCTGATGATGTCCGACGGCAATGTTGCCGAAATCCTGACACGACCCTGGGCGTTGTTCTTCCTGGTGCTGTGCATCCTCACGCTGGCCTGGCCCGCCATTGCCGGGCGCCTGGCCAACCGCGCGAGGCCTGAACCATGAACGTGCTTGCCCTGCCGACCGGGGGGCGCCGGTATCTTCGGATCGCCCAGGATCTGGCTGCGCAGATCGCGGATGGCACATTTGCGGTCGGCGAACGCCTGCCCCCCGAGCGCGAGCTTTCGGCGCAGTTGCAGGTCAGCCGGACCACCGTGCGCGAGGCGCTGCTGGCGCTGGAGATCATGCGCTATGTCGAAATCCGCCTGGGGGCGGGGGTGTTCGTGCTGCCCGAATCCGGGCGAGACGCCGGTCGCGGCGATCTGGCATCGATGGATGCCGCCGGCCCCTGGGAGGTGCTTGAGGCACGGCGTCTGATCGAGGGGCATGCCGCCTTCTGCGCGGCCCAGCGGATCGACGAGCCGACGCTTTTGCAGTTGGGCGAAACCATTGACGCGATGCAGGCGGCCATCGACGACATCCCCCGCTTCGACGCGGCGGATGCACATTTTCATTACCTGATCGGCGAGGCGGCGGGCAATTCGATCCATGCCTCTTATATCTCGCACCTTTGGAAGATGCGCCGCAGTTCGATGTGGGAAAAGTGGTATGGCAAGACCCGCAATCCTGCCAACCGCCACCGGTCGATCAACGATCACCGTGTCATCCACCGTGCCCTGCAACGCCGCCTGCCAGAGGCCGCGCAAACCGCCATGCAGGCGCATCTCGACGTGCTGGCCGAACGCTTCTTCGAGTTGAATTTCTGAAAGGACACCGCCCGTGACCAATGCACCCCAAAAGCCCGACATCGTGCTGATCGTCACCGATCAGCAGCGCTATGACACGATTCACGCGCTGGGGGCGTCGCATATGGACACGCCCAATATCGACCGGCTGGCCGCGCGCGGGGTCAGCTTTTCTGACTGTCATGTCACCGCGCCGTCCTGTGTGCCATGCCGCGCCAGCCTGTTCACCGGCTATTATCCCCATACCAACGGCGTGCTGGCCAACGGCCAGCGCTGGGGGCGGACATGGGTGTCGGACATGCAGGCGGCCGGATACCACACAGTGAACATCGGCAAGATGCATACGATTCCCTATGACACCCCCGCCGGGTTCGACGAACGCTTTGTCGTCGAGAACAAGGACCGGTACATGGAAGGGCGGTGGTATTTCGATGAATGGGACAAGGCGCTGGCCGCCCATGGCCTGAAGAAGCAGCAGCGCGAGCAATACCGCAAGCGTCCCGATTACAAGGACCGGCTGGGGGCCTTCACCTGGGATCTGCCGGGGCACCTGCAATCGGACAATTTCGTCGGGGGCATGGCACGGTGGTGGCTGGAAACCAAACCGGTGGAAAAGCCGCTGTTCCTGGTCATCGGATTTCCGGGGCCGCATCCGCCCTATGATCCGACCCCCGAGATCGCCGAGAAATACATGGCCCGCGACATACCCCTGCCCGAGGTGACACAGGCCGAGATGGACGGCCTGCCGCCGCCCTTCACCATAAAGCGCGCCCATGATGTCGAGGTCGACCACGATTCGGTGTCCTGGAAGCTGAACCCCACCCGGGACGAGTTGCACCGGATGCGGGCCTATTACTGTGCCAACGTCGAAATGATCGACCGCGAGGTCGGCGCGATTCTGGACACGCTGGAGGCGCGGGGCAATCTGGACAACACGATCATCGTCTTCACGTCGGACCACGGCGATTGCCTGGGCGATCACGGTCTGAGCCAGAAATGGGCCCCCTATGACGTGGTGACGCGCGTGCCGCTGATCATCTCGGCTCCGGCGCGTTTCGGGGGCGGGCGAACGGTCGGCGAGATGGTTCAGCTTTTCGATCTGGGGCCGACGATCCTGGAATGGGCCGGGGTCGCGCCGGACAAGAGTTTCGAGGCGATGTCGTTGAACCCCGCACTGGAGGGCCAGGACTTTGCAGGGCGCGATCATGTGTTCTGCGAACAGGGGGGCGATGTGAACATGACCGGCGCTGCGTTCCTGACCATGGTCCGGTCGCCCACCCACAAGCTGGTGCATTTTCAGGGGCATAGCTTTGGACAGCTGTTCGATCTGACGCGCGACCCCGGCGAAAAGGTCAACCTCTGGGACGACCCGGATGCCGCAGGCGACAAGCAGGGTCTGCTCGATGCCCTGCTGACCTGGCATATCGAAAGCGCCGTGCGCACCCGAAGCCTGCGCGCCCGCGCCGTGGCCCCCTGATGAACAACCCCTCTGGCGCACTGTCCGGTCCTTGCTGGCTGGCCCCCCCGGTCCGGTATCGGCATGGCACAGGTCAGGGCGCCTTGCCCGGCGCCCGGTCGTCACCCGTTTCGGCCTGCGCCGCGCGTCGGCGGCGCTCGGCCAGGGTTTGCGCATCGGCCAGATCGTCGCTTTCGGCCTTGACCGTCTGATGTCCGCCGGGGCGTTCGGCCCGCTTGCGGCCGATCGCCCCCGGACCCGTTTCCGTCTGACGCGGCAGGATCAACCGGCCCACGGCCGTCCGGCGCAGGCCCAGCGTCGACGTCAGATCGAACATCCGCGCCGCCACCGCGTCGGCGTGATCCGGGCGCGCCAGCAGTTCCAGCCGCACCACCGGGCGCGATTTCTTGCCCTGCCCGGCCAGCAGCATCACATCGACCACACCCGCAGCGCCGCGCAATTCGTCCACGGCGGCGCCCAGTTCCTCACCCGTCATGTCGTCGATGTCGCAGGCCAGCTGGATCACTGTATCCTGGCCCACCCCGCCCGGGGCGGTGTCGAACAGGCTGACCCGCAGGATGTTTGGCAGACCCCGCAGCACCCGCGTGCCCGCCCCCGACCCCGTCGCGCGCAACCGTCCGGGTGGGCGCAAACCGGGCTGCCCGCCGGTGACATGAGCTAGGATCGCGGCCCCCGTCGGCGTCACCCGTTCGCCTGGGATGCCGTCGTCGTGCCAGTCAAACCCTTGCAGGATCAGCGCGGTGGCGGGGGCGGGAACCGGCAGCCTGCCATGGGCCGTGTCCACCAGCCCGCCGCCCAGCGGCAGGGGTGCAACGCTGAACGTGGCGCCGGCGAGGGCGGCGCAGATGCTGCCTGCGGCGGTGACGTCCATCAACGAATCCCAATCCGCGATCTCGTGAAAATGCACCCGTTCGATGGGTATGCAGTGCGCCTGCGCCTCGGCCTCGGCGATGCGGTGCAGGATCGCGCAGGCGGCCTCTGCCGTGCCCTCGGCGAGATCGGCGGTGTCCAGCAACCTGCGCATCTCGGGATAGGTGGTTTCGGCACCGTGGCGCGCCTTGTTGCCGCCCTCGGCCAGCACAAGTTCAAACCGGCGCGCCGCCAGCCCCGAGGCCAGATGATCCGAAAGCCGCGCATGGCCGACGCCCAAAGGCAGCACCGCCGCCACATCGCCCATAACCCGGTCGATCAGTTCGGGCATCCCATGCAGCATCGCCGCGATGAACATGTCGCCCGCCGCCCCGCCCACCGGGTCGAAATGCAGATGCAGCCCCCGCCCGGCCGTCACGGCAGGCCCGCCCACGGGTTCGACAGGCGCCCGTCCTCGAACCGCATGTCCTGAAGCTCGCCGATCACCCCGGACCCCGGACGGTCGCGCAGTTCGGGCAGCATCGCCTCGGCCCCGATCATGCCGTCGCTGTCCAGAACCACGACCCGAGACAGCCCGTCATGGGCGTTCTCAACGGTTCCGATTCCGAACAGCACCCGGCGCCGCGCCAGCTTCATCTTCGCCATCTGCGCGGCATAAGTTCTGACGTTGTCGATGCCCCGCGCATGGCAGGTCTCGGCGCCCGATTGCTTACCAAGGCCAACCGCCAGCATCTTTGCCAGCCCGGTCTCGACGAGCGCGCGGAACGACGTGTGCGGCTTGATGCGGATGAACAGGACGATCCCGTCGGCGCCATGGGCGTGCCGGTCCATGCGCACCGACATGCCGTTGTCCAGCACACCGATCTCGACGGTGCCCATGGACGACCGGATGTCGCAGCCGATGGTGGCCTCGCTCACGCCCAGCCTGGCCAGAAGGGCCGTCTGCCCTTCGGCGGTGGCGCCCCCGTGGCTGCCCATGGCGGGCACGACGAACGGATGCGCCCCGCGCGCCCGCACCTGTTGCACGATAGCGGCCAGAGGTTCGGGCAAACAGGCAATGCCCCGGCTGCCTGCGGTGATGGCGATGGACATGCCCGGCCTGATCTTGTCGACGCTCGCGGCGGTCATCGCGTCGGCCGCTGCAACCGCCGGATCGCCGATCTGCGTCCCGGCGAAATTCTGGCGGCCCAGTGCGATCCGGGGCGGGGGAGTGTTCTGGGCCAGTTTCAAATCGTTGGGTGTCATTTGGGGCTGTCCCTCCGGGGCGCGCAGGGTGTGCAGGGTGTGCAGGGCTTGAAAAGGGCTTGGGCCGGGGCCGCCGAGGGATGGATCGAAATTACCCGGCATGGCGGACGCCCGCAATGAATGAATCGCCCAGCGACCGGCAGAGCCCAGGCAAGCTGCGGGCAGGGCGCCGAAAACGGCCCGGTCGCACAGGGATCTGGCCCGCATTCATGGCGTCATCCTCACGCCCCTGCGCGACGCGCTGCAACAGTTGGCCAGGCAAGGAATGGTGCAGATGTTTGCGCAGGCGCAGCTTGGTCACACCGATCACCACTTTGCCATCCGCGGGGCCGAAGGCTGGCGGGTCGGTGCGCAATCCTGCCCGATGGCGATCAGCGCCGCCTTCACGGCGGTGACATTGGCGCCGTTCCGCTCTTGCGCGGGTATCCACGAACACGCGCATCCCGTCGCCCGGCCGGTTCGCATCTTCGCAATCCCGCTCTTCTGGCGCCGTGTGTTCGGCGATCGGGTGTTCCGGTCAGTCCCTGAACAGCCCAAAGGTGAAGCCTCGCGCCCCGACGCCGCAGGGTGGCGACGCGCAGACCTTGCCCAGCCGGGCCTTCCCGTCAGCGCCTGTTCAAGGTCAAGTGCCTCGGGCCGCCTCTCAGTAGATGTCGGGTTCACCCGCCGTTCGGCCGAACTGCGTTGTCAGATAGTCGAAATCGCAACCATCGTTGGCCTGCCCCACATGGCGCAGGAACATCTGGCCCCAGCCCCGCGCGAACCGCGGCTCGGGCGCGACCCAGGCGGCACGACGGGCGGCCAGCTCGGCCTCGTCCACCACCATGTCGAGGCGGCGCGCCTCAAGGTCGAGGCGCACGATGTCGCCGGTTTTCAACAGTGCCAGCGGCCCGCCGATGAACGCCTCGGGCGCCACATGCAGGATGCACGCGCCGTAAGACGTGCCCGACATCCGCGCATCCGATATGCGCAGCATGTCGCGGTGCCCCTGTTTCAGCAGCGCCTTGGGCATCGGCAACATGCCCCATTCGGGCATCCCCGGCCCGCCGTGCGGCCCGGCGTTGCGCAGCACCAGCACATGGTCGGGCGTCACGTCCAGCGTCTCATCGTCGATGGCCGCCTTCATCTCGGGATAGCTGTCAAAGACCAGCGCCGGGCCTGCGTGGCGGTAAAACTTGGGGTCACACGCGGCAGGCTTGATCACCGCGCCATCGGGGCACAGGTTGCCGCGCAGCACGGCCAGCGAACCTTCTCGATAGACCGGGTCGCTCATCGGGCGGATCACGTCGTCGTTATACACCGGCGCCCCCGCAATGCCCGCAGACAGGGGTTTGCCCGTGCAGGTGATCGCACCCCGGTCCAGCCTGTCGCCCAACCGGTCCATCAGCGCCCGCAGACCGCCGGCGAAATAGAAATCTTCCATCAGGTAATCGCTGCCCGAGGGGCGGATGTTGGCGATCAGCGGCGTGGTGCGCCCAAGCGCGTCCAGATCGTCGAGGGTCAGGGGAACGCCCGCGCGCCGTGCCATCGCGATCAGGTGCACAACAGCGTTGGTGGAACAGCCGGTCGCCATGGCCACGATGGCGGCATTCCTCACGGCGGCGGGGGTGATGATGCGATCCGGCGTCAGATCCTCCCAAACCATGTCGACGATGCGCCGCCCGCAGGACGCGCTCATCCGCTTGTGCCCCGCATCCGCCGCCGGGATCGACGAGGCTCCGGGCAGGCTCAGCCCCATGGCCTCGGCGATGGCGGTCATGGTCGATGCGGTGCCCATGGTCATGCAATGGCCATAGGACCGGGCGATGCCGCCCTCGACGCCCACCCATTCCTCGGTCGTGATCTTGCCCGCGCGCCGTTCGTCCCAGAACTTCCACGCGTCCGACCCCGACCCAAGGGCGCGCCCGGCATAGTTGCCGCGCAGCATCGGTCCGGCGGGCAGGAAGATGAACGGCACACCCGCGCTGATCGCCCCCATGCACAGCCCCGGCGTGGACTTGTCGCAACCGCCCATCAACACCACACCGTCCAGAGGGTGCGAGCGGATCGTCTCTTCCGTCTCCATCGCGATCATGTTGCGGTACAGCATCGAGGTGGGCTTGGTGAAACTCTCGTCGATGGAGATCGTGGGAATCTCCAGCCCCAGACCCCCGGCCTGGGCGATGCCCTTCTTCACGTCCTCGGCCCGGTCACGGAAATGCAGATGGCACGGATTCATTTCCGACCAGGTGTTCAGGATGCCGATGATCGGACGCCCCTCCCAATCCTCCGGCCCCAGACCCATCTGCATCATCCGCGACCGGTGGCCAAAGCTGCGCAGGTCGTCGGGGGCGAACCAGCGCGCACTGCGCAGCTGATCGGCGGTTTTTCTGTTCGTGGTCATCGAATTCCTCGCGGGCTACAAAAGTCTTGCAGGTCGGCGGATAAAAAGCGGCATTCAATCGTTTCAGGATATTACCCTAACAGATCCGATGTCGATACCGGATCGGCCGGTGGCTTGGGAAATACCGCAGACAGGGGCCGAAAGCGCCCGCGCCCGCCCCAGTGTTGACCCCCGATCCCGAGTGGAATAGTCGTCTGGACGGTCCGTCGCCAAAGACGCATCGGCCAGATTTCAGGAGCACCGATGACCCGCAGGCACCAGACATGGCAAGACCCGGACCGCGACGCCCCCATCGGGCCGGTCGCCATTCTCGACCCGATGCCGCAGGCGATACAGGAACAGGTGCGCCGCCTTGCAACGGGGCTCGACCTGCGCTTTGCCGCCTCGCCCTCGCCCACAGATTTCGCGGCGGCGGTCAGGGGCGCGCCCTATATCGTGCCCCGCAGCCTGGCCCTGCCGGCCGAAATCCTGCGCAACGCCGACGCCGTGCGTCTGATCCACCAGTGGGGCACCGGATATGACGGCATCCCGCTTGACGTCGCACGCGCCATGGGGGTGCCCGTCGCGCGCAGCCCGGGGGTGAACGCGCCCACGGTGGCCGATCTGACCATCGGGCTGTTCATCGCCACCCTGCGCCGCATTCCGCAGTTGCACCTTGCCACATGCGCGGGCGATTGGGCGCCCAGCGCGCTGGTGTCGGGTGCGCGCGATCTGAACGGCCTGACCATCGGCCTGATCGGCTTTGGCGCCATCGGCCAGGTGGTCGCACGCCGGCTGTCGGGGTTCGATTGCGACGTGATGTATCATCGCCGCTCCGGCCCCGTTGAGCGGTCCACCGCGCGCCCCGCCTCGATGGACGACATCCTGTCGACCTGCGACATCGTCAGTCTGCATCTGCCGCTGACCGAGGCATCGCGCCACCTGATCGGCGCGGATCAACTGGCGCGGATGAAACCGGGATCGGTGCTGATCAACACCTCGCGCGGCGGTCTGATCGACGAACCCGCCATGTGCGCCGCGTTGCAGGGCGGCCCGCTGGGCGCCGCCGGTCTGGACGTCTTTGCGCAGGAACCGGTGAACCCCGACAATCCGCTGCTGCGGATGCATAACGTGGTAGCCCTGCCGCACATCGGCGGGCGCACCGACGACAATCTGGCGCGCATGGTGCGCCATTGGGCTGGCAACATCCGCGCCTTTCATGCAGGCCGTGGCATCGACGCCGCCTGCCTTGTCACCTGACCCGCCTCAGGCCTCGAAAAACGGTGTGGGCACCATGATCGTGTTGACCTGGCTCACCAGATACCCCGCCTCGGCGCTTTTCGCCAGATAGGCCTGCCAGTCGGGGTCGGCGACCAGCCGGGCACGGCGCGCGGCGCGGTCGGCGGCATCGGCATAGGGCCAGATGTGGACATATGCGTTGACATCGCCTGTCTCGGTCTGGGCAAACAGCAGCGGCTTGCCCAGGATGCGAAGCTGCGCATGATAGCCATGTTCGGCGTAGAGCGCGAGGTGTTTCCTCATCGTGCCGGGGCGGCAGACATAGGTGCGGTGGTCATAGATCATGGTGGCCCTCGTCAAGTCAGATGGCGCGCCCCATGCGTCGCCAGTGTGTTCGGTATTCCGGGTGCGCGCCTGCGGCTAGGTTATAGTACAACGACACCCCCCGGCGCTGTGCCTCGATCAGTCCGTCGTTGCGAAACCCGGGCATCGCGTCATGCATTTCGGGGCGCATCCCCTGTCAGACCCCCGCATTCCGGCGGCGCATCATGTTGGCCATGCGCAATGCCGAGGTTGCGGCGCCGTAGCCGTTGTCGATGTTCACCACCGTCACGCCGGGCGCGCAACTGGCCAAGATCGAGTCAAGCGCGACCCGCCCCCCCGTGGCCACACCGTACCCCACCGATGTCGGCACGCCGATCACGACGCCAGGCACCAGCCCCGCCACCACCGAAGGCAGCGCCGCATCCATCCCCGCGAACACGATCACCAGATCCATTTCGCGCAACTGTTCCTCACGCGCCAACAACCGCCACAGACCCGCAACCCCGACATCGGAAATCTCGCTCGCCGCCATCCCGCCATAGGTCAGCACCCGCTTCGCCTCGGCCATGGGGCCGGAATCCGAGGTGCCCGCACTGACCAGCGCAATGCGCGGCGTGCTGGCGAGGGGCGGCAGCGCACCCAGAATGCCCGTATGCGACAGCGGGCAGTAATCCAGTGCCGCGCGCAGATCGCCCGGCAGCGCCGCAAACTGGTCCTCGCCCAACCGCGTCATCAGCAGGCGCCGCCCTTCGTTCACCGCATCACGCAGGATGGCGGCAACCTGGGCATCCGTCTTGTACTGGCACAGCGCGGCCTCCTCGATCCCGATCCGCTGGGCGCGGTTGCGGTCGAAGGTGACGTCGGGGTGCCCATCCGGGCCAGCGCTATCGATGGACAAAGGCACTTCCCCTTTCATAGGCACGCAGGGCTACGGGACGGCCGTCGCCGGTGGCGCCCCCCGCCAGCGCCCGCACCTCGCCGCGCTGCGCCTCGTTCATCCCGGCATGGAACGCCGGATCGATTTCGATCACCCAACCCGTGCGCAGCAACCGACAACGCAGCGTGATGTTGCCCAACGCCCCGCGCAACAGCGTCTCGACCCGGTCGATGACCTGCAAATCCCCGGGCTCGACCCGCAGCCCGGTTTCGATCCGGCTGGCCAGACAGGGCGCCGCAGGCAGTTCCGCCAGATCGCCCAACCCGAGGGCGCGGGCCAAAATGCGCACGTCTTGCTTGGTCATCCCCGCCTCGACAAAGGGATGCACCACCCCATGTTCGCCCGCCGCCACCAGACCGGGGCGGTAATCCGACAGGTCGTCCATGTTGGTGCCCGCCGCCACCACATCGCCCATGCGCGACAGCGTTCCGTAGAGGTTGGACTTGCAGAAATAACAGCGGTTCACCGGATTGGCGCGATAGGACGCGTCGGCGAACTCGCCCGCATCCACGATCTTCAGCGCCAGACCCCTGTCTTGCGCGAAGCGGTGCACCCGGGCCGTGGCCGCCGCAGGCACAGCGGGGGAGACCGCATGGCACTGCGTAACGCCCTGCGCCCCCCGCGCCAGCGCCGCAGCAGCCGACAAGGTGAGGCTGTCGATCCCCCCGCTCAGCGCGACGGTCAGCGAGGGGGGCGCGATCAGCGCGGCATGGAGGGTCGCCGACAGCATGGCATGTCCCCCTGGACGGAAGGCTAAGGAGGTATCGAACAGGTCACTCATCATACGGCCCCTGACGTGGTCAAACGGTACACCCGTATGACAAGTTGTCAACATCGGCTGGATCGGCGGCCCGACCGACCTTTGGCGTCCGGGAAGATTGCAGCGGATCAGCCTCGCATCCCGGTCGAAACCTTGCGCACCCGTGCGATGACGAAAGCGGCAGGGCAAAGGCACGACCGAACCGGCTCGAATCCGAGCGCGCGGGAGGCGTTTCATGTCGAACCCCTGCGAAGCGATCCGCCAGACGACGGCCATCGGCGTCCCTGGCGACGCGAACAGCCTGGCCGCCCGCACCGGCAAGGCGGATCGTGGTATCCGGTCGTTCGCCTCTCGACCGAGGTATGGCGCGGCACATCATCCTGATGATCGCGCTGGTCAAACTGCGCGACACTGTCCCGGCCACCCCGCTGAGGGCTGACTCTTTTGCAGGCGCGCCACCCGGCTTTCCATCATTCTGTAAATCGGGCCGTTTTGCCGTGTCTATCGCGACTGGCGCTTGACAGCGGCAGGGTTCATCATGTCCCGAGAGAGACAGATGTTGCAAAAGGCCGGCTGGCGCGATGGCCCCGCGCAGCGTCGCCGCCAGAAACCGAAGACATGGAAACGGAGTGATACCGGATGCCGCAGACCACCCCCATCAAGGCCCGCACCGGCGGACAGGTTCTTGTCGATCAACTGTTGGTCCACGGCGCTGACACGGCCTTTTGCGTGCCCGGCGAAAGCTATCTCGAAGTGCTGGACGCGCTGCACGACGTGCAAGACCGCTTCACCCTGATCAACGCGCGTCACGAGGCCGGGGCGGCCAACATGGCCGAAGCCCATGGCAAGCTGACGGGCAGGCCGGGCATCTGCATGGTCACGCGCGGCCCCGGCGCCTGTCACGCCGCCATCGGGGTGCATATCGCCCGACAGGACAGCACGCCGATGATCCTGCTGGTCGGCCAGATCGCCCGGGGCACCACCGACCGCGAGGCGTTTCAGGAACTCGATTATCGCGCCATGTTCGGCCCCATCGCCAAATGGGCCACCCAGATCGACGACGCCCGCCGCATCCCCGAATACATGGCCCGGGCGTTTCGCGTCGCCACGTCGGGGCGCCCCGGCCCCGTCGTCGTCGCGCTGCCCGAGGACATGCTGACCGAGGTGGTCGAGGTGGCCGACGCCCGCCCCTATACTGCGACTGGCGCCGCATTGTCGTCCGCGAACCTCGACGCGCTGATCGCCGAGATCGCCGCCGCCGAACGCCCCCTGCTGCTGCTGGGCGGCTCGGGCTGGTCGGATGCCAGCGCCGCCGCGATCACCCGCTTTGCCGAGGCCAACCGCATCCCCGTGGCCTGTTCGTTCCGCCGCCAGGATATCGTCAACAACCTCTCGCCCGTCTATGCCGGTGATTTCGGCACATCCACAGCGCCCAGCCTCTATGCCCACCAGGGCCAGGCGGATCTGCTGGTCGTCATCGGCGCGCGGTTGGGCGAGATGACGACGAAAACCTATACCACGATCACCTCGCCCAACCCGCAAACCCGTCTCGTCCATATCTACCCCGACGCCGATGAAATCGGGCGCGTGTATTCCCCCGATCTTGGGCTTGCCGCCTCGCCCGCCTCTGCCGCCACCGCACTTGACGGGGTCGATCTGGGCCGCGCCGAGGCCTGGGGCGACTGGTGCGACCGGCTGCACCACGATTACCTGACCGACAGTCAGGCCCCCAACGGCGACGACTGGCAGCTTGACATGGGCGTCGCCCTGACCCAGTTGCGCGACAGCCTGCCGGACGACATGATCGTCACTCTGGATGCGGGCAACCACACCGGCTGGGCGCAACGGTTCTTGCGCTTCGGGCGCCCGGGGCGGATCGTCGGCTCGACCTGCGGGTCCATGGGATATTCCGTGCCCGCCGCCGTCGCCGCCGCCATCACCCACCCGGGCCGGCTGGTGCTGTCCTTCGTCGGCGATGGCGGTTTCATGATGAGCGGGAATGAACTGGCCACTGCCGCGCAATACGGCGCATGCCCGATCATCCTGGTGTTCAACAACGGCATCTACGGCACCATCCGGATGCACCAGGAACGCGATCACCCCGAGCGTATTTCGGGCACCACGCTGAAGACCCAGGATTTCGTCAGGATGGCCGAGGGCCTGGGCGCCCACGCCGAACGCGTCACCAGGACGGCGGATTTCGCCGCCGCGTTCCAACGCGCCCGCGCCAGTGGCAGGCCCGCCCTGATCGAACTCGTCACCGACCCCGAACAGATTTCCACCCGCACGACCATCGCCAGGCTGCGCGAAGGCGCCAACCGCGCCCGGCAGATGGCATCTTCATCGCCATCAAAGTAACGAACACCGCACGCACGCGTCGACGCGCGCAAACCGGCCCCATGGGACAGGCTGTGCGCCATTGCCGCAATCCGATCCCTGTGGCCAGCCGGACAGCGATGCCCGAAACCCGCAGTGTCGACGGCTGTCGTTGAACGCCGAATCGCTTCCACGAAACCGGGGGAATTCCGAATGAAGCGGTCGGCGGTGTACCCTGCCCGGCCAGACCGCGCAGGGGGCATCAGGTGAGGGTGGCGCTGACCTTGCCAAGACCGGACATCGCAACCTCGATCTCGCCCGCCCCTTCGTGATACCAGATCGGGCTGTGGGTGCCGCACAGCACGACCTGGCCCGCTTCAAGCGCGAGGCCACGGGATGCCAGTTGATTGGCCAGCCATGCCACGGCTTCGAGCGGCGGCTGGGGCGCCGCGCCGGTGACATCATGCTCGATCCGGCCATTGATGCTGAGCATGGTTCGGATCTGCGCTGTGTCCAGCGCATCGGGTGCCACTCCCGGGCCGCCCAGCACGGCGCCGACGTTCGAGATGTTCTGCGCGATGGCGTCGGGGATATGCGTGTTGGCCATGTCGGTGTGGCGCATGTCCAGAAGTTCGAGCGCCGGGACGAAACGGTCGATCGCGGCCATGACATCGGCGGCCGCGAACGGCGCATCTGCCGGATCGAGCGTGGTTTTCATCAGCGCCGCTATTTCCGGCTCGAAGGCGAACCGGGTATAGTCAGCAGCACGCAGCGTTGCGGGAGTGTCATGGCGCTGGTCGGCAAAGACACGGCCATTGGCGGGTTCGGCCAGCTTCAGACGCGCCAGGAGTTGCGGTGAATTCGCCGCGATCTTCCACCCGGCAACGGGGCCGCGATGGCCGCTTTCGATCAGGCAGGCGATCAGATCGTCCTGAATGGCATAGGCCTGGGCCAGGCTGCGCGGAGGTTCGGTGGAATAGGGCTGGAAAGGCGCGCCGCTCAGCACGTCCTGCATGATCTGTCTTGCCTGGGTCTTCTGGTCGGTCACTGGATCATCCTCTTGAAATCGGGCAGCCATGCCAACCCTTGTGTCGTGCCATGGCGGGGGGTGTATTCTGCCGAGACGGCATCGGCATATCCGGTGTCTCGCAAGGCAGCAAAGGCGGCGGCAAAGTCGATCCGGCCGGTGCCGGGTTCATGGCGCCCGGGCGCGTCGGCGAATTGCACATGGCCGATTCGGGGGCCTGCACGGCGGATCGCGGCGGGCAGGTCGGGTTCGGTGATCGCCATGTGATAGAAATCGAACTGGAGCGCGAGGTTCGGATGATCGATCTCGTCAAGCAAAGCCAGCCCCTCGGCCAGCCCCGACAGGAAGAACCCGGGCACATCGCCGCGATTGACCGGCTCGACCATCACGCTGACGTCGATGGCGGCCATGACGTCAGCCGTGTGGGCAAGATTGCGTTTCAGCGTGGCAAGGCACGCCTCGCGCGCCATGCCGTCCGCAGGACGCCCCGACAGGACGTTGACCTTTCGCACGCCAAGCGCCTGCGCCTGTGCGGCACAGGTGGCGACTGCGGCGCGATAGGCGTCGTCCTGCCCGGGCAGCGCGGCAAGACCGACCGCATCACCCGGGCCGCGTGGCACGTTGATCAATGTGATGGGCATGCCGGTGGCATGGGACGCGGCCTTGAGCGCGTCAATGTCGTCAGCACCCGGAAACTGGATTTCAACCCCGTCGAACCCGGCGTCGCGCGCCGCCGCCAGACGGGTGCAGAGCGGCACTTCGTGGAACATCGTCGAAATGTTGGCGATCAGTTTCATGCGGGGCACCCGGAAATCATCGTTGACAGGAAACGACCATCGGTGATCTGGTTCAAGCATAAACATTCTATGGCAAGACTTTCTTTGCAGGAGACCATCCATGACGCCGACCCCCAAGAGGCAACTTCGCTCGCGGATCACGACGGATGGCACTGACCGCAGCCCGCACCGTGCGTTCATGCATGCGATGGGGTTGGACGATGCGGCCATCGCCAAGCCGATGGTCGGTGTGGTCAGTCAGAAGGGCGATGTCACGCCCTGCAACATGACCCACACCGCGCAGGTCGAATATGCCAAGGAAGGCATCCTGATGGCGGGGGGCACGCCGCGCGAATTCACCACGATCTCGGTATCGGACGGGATCGGCATGAACCACGAGGGGATGAAATTCAGCCTGGTCAGCCGCGAAATCATCGCCGACAGCATCGAGGCGGTGATTCATGGCCATGCCTATGACGGGCTGGTCGGCTATGGCGGTTGCGACAAGACGCTGCCGGGGGTGATCATGGGGATGGTGCGCTGCAATGTGCCGTCGGTTTTCGTCTATGGCGGATCGGCCTTGCCGGGGCGGTTTCAGGGCCGCGATGTCAGCGTTCTGGACACCTATGAGGGGGTCGGTGCCGTGCAGGTCGGCACGATGACCGAGGACGAGCTGACCCAGCTGGAAGAGGCCTGCAAGCCCACCATCGGCGCCTGCGCCGGGCAGTTCACCGCCAACACAATGGCCATGGTGTCAGAGGCGCTGGGGTTGACCGTGCCGAATTCTTCCATGATTCCGGGGGTCTATTCCGAACGCAAGGGCGTGGGCCAGCGGGCGGGCGCGCTGGTGATGGGCATCATCGAACGGGGCGGACCGCTGCCGCGAGAGATCGTGACGCGCAAGGCGCTGGAGAACGCCTGTGCCATCGTCGCCGCGACCGGGGGATCGACCAACACCGCACTGCATATCCCGGCCATAGCCCATGAGGCGGGCATCAGGTTCACCGTCGATGATGTGGCCGAAGTGTTGCAGCGCACGCCGTTCATCGGCAACCTGCGCCCGGGCGGCAAGTACCATGCGCGCGACGTGTACGAGATTGGCGGCGCCCATGTGGTGATCAAGGAGCTGATCGCCAACGGTTTCATGCACGGCGATACGCTGACGGTGACGGGCCGCACGCTGGCCGAGGAAGTGGCTGGCGCGCCCGCCCCAGACGGCGAGATCATTCGCCCGGTGTCGAACGCGATCATGGCGTCGGGCGGGGTTGTCGTGCTGAAGGGCAACCTGTGCCCGGACGGCGCGCTGTTGAAGGTGGCCGGGCTGAAGGCGCTGACCTTCACAGGCAAGGCGCGGGTGTTCGAGAGCGAGGATGACGCGGTCGAGGCGATTCACAGCCGCGAATACAGCGAAGGACAGGTGCTGATCGTGCGCAACGAAGGCCCCGTGGGCGGGCCGGGGATGCGCGAGATGCTGGGACTGACGGCGCTGATCTATGGGCAGGGCATGGGCGAGAAGGTGGCGTTGCTGACCGATGGGCGTTTCTCGGGGGCGACGCGAGGCATGTGCATCGGCCACGCCTCGCCCGAGGCGGCGACGGGCGGTCCCATGGGGCTGGTCCGCGACGGCGACACGATCACGATCGACGGCAAGGCGGCGACGATCACGCTGGAGGTGAGCGAGGACGAGATGGCGCGCCGTCGTGCCGACTGGACGGCGCCGGAAACCCGGCACCGGGCGGGGCTGCTGTCGAAATACGCGGCGACGGTGGGGCAGGCGCATGAGGGGGCCGTGACCCATGCAGGCAATGCGCAATGGCCAAAGCCGCGCCGCAAGGGGATGTCGACATGACTGACAGACCGTCGCTGGGCTATATCGGGATCGGGCTGATGGGGGCGCCGATGTCTGCCCGCCTGCTTGAGGCGGGCTATGGGCTGACGGTCTGGAACCGTACTGCCTCCAAGGCGCAGCCGCTGGTGGCGAAGGGCGCTGGGATGGGCGACAGCCCGGCAGATGTGGCGGGCCGGTCTGAGATCGTGTTCATGTGCCTGACCGACACAAAGGCGGTCGAGCAGGCCGTATTCGGCGAGAATGGGGCGGCCAAGGGCGCGCGCGAAGGATCGGTGCTGGTGGATTTTTCATCCATTCAGCCCGAGGCCACCCGCGCTATGGCCGCGCGTCTGAAGGCCGGGGCCGGGATGGACTGGATTGACGCGCCCGTGTCGGGTGGCGTGCCGGGGGCCGAGGCGGGCACGCTGGCCATCATGGCCGGCGGTGACGCGGCGGTGTTCGAGCGGATCAGGGATGTCGTGCTGACGATGGCGTCGCGGTTCACGCTGATGGGGCCATCCGGAGCGGGGCAGACAACGAAGCTGTGCAATCAGGTGATCGTCGGCTGTACGATGGCGGTTCTGGCCGAAGCGGCGCGCCTGGCGATGAACGCCGGTGTCGATGCCGCCCGTCTGCCCGAGGCGCTGGCCGGCGGGTTTGCCGACAGCAAGCCATTACAGCTGTTCGTGCCGCGCATGGTCAACGCGCAGCACGAGCCGCCATTAGGGCATGTCTATACGATGCTGAAAGATCTGGACTCGGTGGGCGATCTGGCGCGATCCTGCATGTCGCCGGTGCCGTTTGCCGCGATGGCGGCGGAGCAGTTTCGCCTGCTGATGGTGCGTGGCGGACCCGAGGCGGATGCCTTGGAGATCTTCAAGCTGAGCGGCGCGACCAGGCTTTGACAATCAAAACAGAAAGCGGTGCAAACCGCACAACACAAGGGAGACGAACATGAAGTTTTTCCGCACATTGGCTTTGGCAGCGGCGATCGGTGCCGTCGCTGTGCCGACGGTGGCACAGGACACGAAAACCCTGCGGGTGGGGTCATGGCTGCCGCCGCACCATCTGATTATTGCCGGGATCCTGAAGCCTTGGGCCGCCGCCATCGAACAGGAAACCGGGGGCTCGCTGAGCTTTGAAATCATGACATCGCCCTTGGGCCCGCCCCCCGCGCAGTTCGATCTGCTGCTGGATCAGGCATTCGACGTGGGCTATGGCGTGTCGGGGCACAATGCAGGCCGGTTTACCATGACGCAGGTGATGGACCTGCCGTTCATGTCGCCCGACCCTTGGGCAGGGTCTGCCGCGTCCTGGCTGACCTATCAGAAATTCGGCGCCGAATACGGCGAACATGACGGCGCCCATGTGGTGGGCCTGTTCACGCATTCCACCCCGAACATCAACATGGCGAAGGGCCGGATCGAAAAGCTGGCCGATCTTGAGGGCAAGACGATCCGCGTGGGTGGCAACGTCACCGGACGGATAATGTCCGAACTGGGCGCGTCGCCGGTGCAATTGCCCCCGACCGAGGCGCAGACCGCGATGGCGCGCGGCGTGGCGGACGGAATCACATTCCCGACAGAATCGATCAACTTCTTCGGGATCACGCCGGTCATCACCTCAATCACACGCATTCCCGGCGGGCTTTACACCGATACATTCTGGGTCGCGTTCAATCAGGACAGCTGGGACGGCCTGACAGATGCGGAACGTGCCGCAGTCGAAAAGCATTCGGGCATGGCCGTCGCGCTGTTGGCCGGTTTTGCATGGACCAACGGCGACAAGGTCGGCGAGGCGAAGCTGAACGAGGCGGCTGTGGAGTTCATCACCCTGCCCGAAGAGGATGTGGCTGCGGCCCGCGAAAAGCTGAAGCCGCTTGAGGCCGAGTGGTTGGCGCAGGCCGGCGAAAAGGGCTATGACGGCGAGGCGATCCTGCAATATGCGCGCGACATGGTCGAGGCGTACCGGGCCGACAAGGTGGTGAACGTGGTTCAGTGACCCACCCGGGCGGCACCGTGCCCTGCGGTGCCGCCCTTTCCTTTTCTGATGCACAGCAGCGGGCAGCCGAAACGCAATGACATCTGCAATCGCCGTTTTTGACAGGTTCTGCCTGCTGCTTGGCTGGCTTTCGGGCCTGATCGCGTTTTTCGTGATGGCGGTAACGTTCACCGGCGTCGTCATGCGCTATGGGTTGCGCAGCCCGCTGATGGGCGGGTTCGAGATGATCGAAATCGGCATGGGTCTGATCGTGTTCACCGCCGTGCCGCTGATGATCCGCAGGCGCGGCAATATCACGGTCACGATACTGGTCGACCGGTTTCCACAGTGGCTGGCGCGGGCGACCGGGCTGGTGTCGGACCTGCTGGGTGCGGCGCTGATGGGGTTCATTGGCTGGCGGGTCTGGCTGCAGGGCGAGCGGCTGCTGACCTATAACGAGGTGACGATGGAATTGCGCGTGCCCAAGGGGCTGATTGCGCAGGGCATGTCGGCGCTGCTGTTTGTTGGTGCGGTTGCCTTTCTGGTCTGTGCGTTTGAACTGATACGGCGCGACCGCGCGCTGCCCGACCGCAACGCCGGGGGCATCTGATGGGCGTCTGGGAAATCGCAGGCATCGCGTTTGCCGGGGTGTTCGGGCTGATGATGGTGGGCATGCCCATCGCGCTGGCGATGCTGCTGGTCGGGCTGTCGGGGATATGGATCAACATATCCGAACGCACCGCCATGGGCATCATCGGACAGCTTCCGATCAACGCCACCATGTCCTATGAGCTTTCGGTGCTGCCGATGTTCATTCTGATGGGCGTGTTCGTGACCCGGGCGCGCATGTCCGAAGACCTGTATCAACTGTGCCATGGCTTTGTCGGCCACATGCGCGGCGGGCTGGCGGCGGCGACCATCCTGGCTTGCGGCGGGTTCTCGGCGCTGAGTGGATCGTCTCTGGCCACGGCGGCGACGATGGCCAAGGTTGCGGTGCCGGAAATGCGCCGATATGGCTATGCCGACGGTTTCGCTGCCTCGGCGGTTGCGGCGGGCGGGACGCTGGGCATCCTGATTCCGCCCTCGGTGATCCTTGTCCTCTACGGCATCGCCACGGGCACCGACATCGGCGCGCTGTTCATCGCGGGGATATTGCCGGGCATCCTGGCCATTGCCCTCTACCTCGTGGCGATCCGTATCGTGGCGCAGATCGATCCGTCCTGCGCCCCGGCGGCGCCCCGTGCGGACTGGTCCACCCGGTTGCGTTATCTGCGCAGTGTGGGGCCGATCCTGCTGTTGTTTCTGGGCATCATCGGCGGGCTATACAACGGTGTGTTCACCCCGACCGAGGCGGGAGGCGTGGGCGCCACCGGCGCGCTGGCCTTTGCGCTGTGGCGGCGGTCGCTGTCGTGGGACGGGCTGATCGCCTCGCTGGTCGAGACGGTGACGACCACCGCCAGCCTGTTTCTGGTGCTGATCGGGGCGCTGGTATTTTCCAACTTCATGAACCTGATCGGCCTGCCTGCCGCGCTGTCGGATCTGATCACCTCGCTGGGTCTGGGGCCGACGGCGGTGATCCTGGCGATCCTGGTGATCTATATCTTCCTGGGTATGTTCATGGAAAGCCTGTCGATGATCCTGCTGACGATCCCGATCTTCTTTCCCATCGTGACGCAGCTGGGGTTCGATCCGATCTGGTTTGGCATCTTTGCGGTGATGGTGACGGAACTGGCGCTGATCACACCGCCCGTGGGTCTGAACCTGTTCGTCATCAAGTCGGTCATCGACGATCTTTCGGTGGGTGCGATGTACCGGGGCATCCTGCCCTTCGTACTGGCAGACATCGTGCGCATCTTCATCATCATCGCGTTCTCCTGGATCGTGATGGTCCTGCCGCTGATGGCGCGTTGAGCGTGTCCGACACACCAGTGCCGGGCGGGCAGGGCGGCGACATCCTGACCTATGACCAGGTGCGCGCCCCCGACAGCGCCACTCTGGACCACGGCATCCTGCACGAATTCATCGGCATGTACCTGCGGCGCGCCCATGAGGTTGCCTATGGCGATTTTTATGCCAGGCTGGGCGATGACGCCCTGCAACCGGGGTATTTCACGATCCTCACCCTGATCGTGCGCAACCCGCGGATCAGCCAGACGCAGATCGGTACGGCCTCGGCGCGCGACAAGTCCAGCATCACCAAGGCCCTGCGCTGGATGGAGGACGAGGGGCTGATCCTGCGCCTGCGTCCGGACAGCGACCGGCGCACGCATCTGAGCGTCGCGACCGAAAAGGGCATCGCGCAACAGGCCCGCATGGAGGCAAAGGCCATGGCCCACCTCAAGGCGCTGGACGATGCTGTCGGCACGGAAAGATACGCCGATTTCGTGGCCACCCTGAAGGATCTGATCGCCAGGCTGGAATGACCGGAGGCAAGACCGCTCCAGTGGATCGCGCAACGCCGCCGGGGGATGGACGCCCGACAGCCGGTCGCGGGTTCGACTCCTGTCCGGGGTGCGAAGTGATCCCGCTGACCACTGCGGCGGGCAAGGCATGGCTGTCGACCACAGGCGGCGAAGGCGCGGCGCGGATCGTACTGGCCGGGGGTTTGCCGACAACCCGACTCCCGGCCCGAATGCGACCGCGAATATGAAAGGTTTGCTGCGGCCCCTCGAACGGCTCCGGCGCGACGGGATGCAACCGTCCGCCCTGCGTCGAGCGGCAGGCCCGGACAAGGAACCGGGTCATTTGCCGCGCGGGCGAACGGCGGGCGCCGTGCGGGTCATCCCCAAGGGGACCAGACGCCAGAGCGTTTCGGGAGAAATGCCGGGAACATGGTTGTTCGCCACTGTCGCGCCAGCGGCAAGCAGGGCATCGGCGGTTCAAGCCTTTCCCGAAACGCCATATCCTGCGGTTTCACGGTATCGCCACCCGGTTGACGGAAGGCTTGCGCCTGTATCGGTCTGGGTCGCGGCAGCCATCGAGGCAATGTCGAACTTGCCGGGGTTCATCAGGTTGTGAGGATCCATTTCCGTCTTGAACGACAGATCCCGCGCCGAAACCGATTTCATCCCGCCTTACCTGACCTTCCAGGTCTGGTTGTTGGCCGTCTGGATTCCTTCGGCTTCCAGACGCCGCAGCACCTCGGCCATGTGCACCTCGCCCTGATAGCGGAAAGAGGGCGAGCCCTGGAAAGACGGCAATCCGTCGATCCGTTTGGCCTCGAACTGCAAGGGGCCGACATCGGCCAGGCGTGCGGCCACGCGCAGGACCGAACCGACCAGATCATCGGGCGGGAACAGGCCCACAAGGCTGACGATGTCGGGATCGGTGTGGTTGACGTGGTGGCGGGCATGGCCCCACGCGAATTCGTAGAGGTGAAGGCCATAGCTGCCACCAACCTTGGGCGACCGGGCTGCGATCGTGCCGCCCTGTTCGGCGGTCTCAAGTCGATGGGCCTGGGGGCGAGCCGGTGGAAAATCCTGGCCCGCATCCACTTTCAGCCCGACATCGCCATGTCCCAGCTGGCCACCCAGACCACGCTGTCACCGTCCGCGCTGACCCGTGCCATCGACACCCTGGAACAGGCGCAACTGGTCGAACGCACCGTCGACCGGATCGACAAGCGTGTCGTGCGCCTGAACCTGAGCGCTGCGGGCGAAGCGGCCTATGGGACCGCCGCCGCGCTTGTGGAAGCGCAGAATGGGGCGATAATGGACGGGGTCAGCCCTGACGAACAGGTGAGGCTGGTCAAATCCATGACGCGCATGCGTGCCAATCTTCTGTCGAGTTGAACCGTTTTCAAAGCTTCGCCTGCGGCCAGATCGCGTCGGTGGTTTCAGCGCCACCCCGGGGCAATCGCGCCCTGATGCCCTGACCACATTCCCTTGTGCTCGAAGGACGCGACGCGCGGCGAGACGGTCAATGGCATCGCCGTCAACGGCGGGTCATTGGCGCGCGCTTGCCTCGCCATGATCGGCCCCCCCCCGGATTGGCGCAAGGCGGCGATCCGGCAGCCGGACATCACCGCGGATCACAATGTCCCCGGATAGTCGCCGCCATCCATCAGGATCGACTGGCCCGTCATCAGACCTGCGTGGTCGGAGGCGAGAAAGGCGAACAGCGCGGCGATCTCTTCGGGACGGCCGAACCGTCTGGCCGGGCTTTTCGCGGCGCGCCCGGCCCAGATTTCATCGAAGGTGGGGCCGCCCGGCGTGACCAGGGCCGCCACATGCGCGCGCTGTGCCTCGCTGGCGACGATGCCGGGCAGGATGGTGTTGATGGTGACGTTGCGCGCCACGCCGCTGCGCGCCAGCCCGGCACAGAACCCCACCAGACCGGTGCGCGCGCCATTGGCCAGCCCCAGTTCGGGCTGCGGAATCTTCACCCCGCGCGAGGCGATGTTGACGATCCGACCAAAGCCGCGGTCGACCATGCCGTCGAACACCTCGCGGATCATCAGGATCGGCGCCAGCATCATCAGATCGACCGCCTCGATCCAGGCGGCGCGGTCCCAGTCGCGGAAATCGCCCGGCGGCTTGCCCCCCGCGTTGTTCAGCAGGATATCGGGGGTGGGGCAGGCGGCCAGCATCGCGGCGCGGCCCTTTTCGGTGGTAATGTCGGCGGTGACGGTGCGCACGGTGGCGCCGGTCTCGTCGCGGATGTCACGGGCCGTTGCCGCAAGCGCTTCGGCACCCCGGGCGGCCAGCGTCAGATCGGCCCCCTCGCGCGCCAGGGCAAAGGCGCAGGCCCGCCCCATCCCCTTGCTGGCGCCGCACAAAAGGGCGCGGCGCCCGTTCAGACCCAGATCCATGGCATCACTCCTGTATCGCGGGCATCGTCGCGGTTTCGACCAGCGGTGCAACCCCGAGGATCGCCTCCTTGAGCGCCCGGGTCTGAGCGTGCCGTGGCGCGGCAAAGACTGCGGCGGTCTGGCCTTGCTCGACCACCGCGCCGCGATGCATCACCATCACCCTGTCGCACAGCGCCTGCACCACCGCCAGATCGTGGCTGATGAACACCAGCGACAGCCCCCGATCCCGGCGCAGGGCGCGCAGCAGATCGAGGATTTGCGCCTGCACCGACACATCCAGCGCCGATGTCGGTTCGTCGCAGACGATGACCCGTGGGTCGACGGCCAGCGCCCGGGCGATGGCGACCCTCTGTCGCTGCCCCCCCGAAAGTGCGCGGGGCCGCGACCCGTGGGCACGCTCGGGCAGGCCCACCGAGTCCAGCAGGTCATGCACCCGGGCGCGGCGGGCCTTGCCGTCCAGGGTTGTGTGAAGTTTCAGCGGCAGTTCCAGGATCTGTCCGACGGTCCAGCCTGGGTTGAGCGAGCCGAAGGGATCCTGGAACACCGGCTGGATCAGCCGGGCGCGGGCGCGCTGGTGCATCGTGGTGGCGTCCTGACCTGCGATGCGGACATCGCCGAGGTCGGGCCGGTCCAGCCCGATCAGGATGCGGGCCATGGTGGATTTGCCACAGCCGCTTTCGCCCACGACCCCGAGGATTTCGCCCTGTTCCAGCCTGAGCGACACGTCCGACAGGGCGTGAAATGCGCGAACGCCCCGGCCATAGCTGCGGGTCAGGTTGCGCGCTTCGAGCACGGGCGGGGCAGGGGGGCGGTGCGCCGGGGTCGCGGGGCGGGGCAGGCTTTGGATCAGCGCCCGGGTGTAGGCATGGCGCGGCGCGCGCAGCACGGCGTCGCGCGGCCCGGTTTCGACGATCCGACCGGCCTGCATCACCGCGACCCGGTGGGCGATGCGCCCGACGACGCCCAGATCATGGGTGATGAACAGCATCCCCAGGCCCAGCTCCTGTTGCAGCCCCGCCAGCAGGTCCAGCAGCCTGACCTGGGTCGTCACGTCCAGCGCGGTGGTCGGTTCATCGGCGATCAGCAGATCAGGTTCGCACATCAGCGCCATGGCAATCAGCACGCGCTGGCGCTGTCCACCCGAAAGCTGGTGGGGGTATTTCGCCATCTGCGCCTGCGGATCGGGCAGGCCGACCCGACCCAGCAGATCCAGCGCACGATCCCGTGCGCCGGTGGCGCCCCGGTGACGGCGGAACACCGCCATCAGCTGATCGGCGACGGTGAAGACGGGGTTCAGAGCGGTCATCGGCTCCTGAAACACCATCGACAGGCGGTCGCCGCGCAACAGGGCGGGGGGTTTGCCCCCCTCAAGGCGCATGGTTTCGGCCTCGACCCGTGCGCCCGGCGGCAACAGACCCATCAGCGCGAGGGCGGTCATGGATTTGCCAGACCCGCTTTCGCCGACAAGCGCCAGGGTTTCCCCGCGCGCCACGTCCAGGTCGATGCCGCGCACGGCGTGAACCTCGCCGATGCGCACATGCAGGCCGCGCAGTTCAAGCTGCGCCTGTGCGGTCATCGCCGCGACCCCTGCACATCGCGCAGACCATCGCCCAGCAGGTTGATCGACAGTGCCAGAGCGAACAGGCAGAGCCCCGGCAGGGTGATGATCCAGGGGCTGAAGAACATGAAATTCTTGCCCTCCGACAGCATCAGCCCCCAGGACGGCAGCGGCGCCTGCACCCCCAGCCCCAGAAACGACAGCGCCGCCTCGATCAGCACGGCATTGGCCATTTCGACGGTGGCCACCACGATCAGCGGCGCCCGGATGTTGGGCAGGATCTCGCGCACCATGATGTGCCACCGCCCGGCCCCCATGGCGCGGGCGGCGGCGACATATTCGGCGTTGCGCAATTGCTGCGTGGCGGTGCGGGCGACGACGGCAAACTGATCCCACAGCAGCAGGCCGATCACCAGCAGCACCACGGTCAGCGATCCGCCCACCACCGCGACGATGGCCAGCGCGACCAGCACCACCGGCAGAGACAGGCGGGTGGTGATGACCGCGTTGATGCAGGTGTCGGTCCAGCCGCCGAAATAGCCCGCCATCACCCCCAGCGAAATCCCGATCGCCCCCGAGATCAGGACCGCGCCGAACCCCACGGCAAGCGAGATCCGCGTGCCATAGATCAGACGGCTGAGGTAATCGCGGCCCAGCTGATCGGTGCCCAGCGGATGGCCGGGCAGGGCGCCCTCGTGCCAGAATGGCGGTTTCGTGCGCGTGGTGAGCGATTGCAGATAGGGATCGTGGGGGGCGAGCAGCGGCGCGAAGACTGCGACGAGAATCAACAGCAACAGGACCGTACCGCCGATCATGAAACCGCCGTGGCGCAGCGCGGTCATGCCGCGCCCCTTATGCGCGGGTCGAGTGCTGCGTTCAGCAGATCGGCCAGCAGGGTCAGCACGATGTAGACCAGCGAGATGAACAGCACGATGGCCTGGATCACCGGCATGTCCGACCGGCTCATGCTTTGCCAGGCGAGGTATCCGATGCCCTGGATCGCGAACACCGATTCCACGATGATCGACCCGCCCAGCATGAAACCGAACTGCACCGCCGTCAGCGAAATCACCGGCAGGATGGCATTGCGCAGGGCGTATTTGAACAGGACCGTGCGGCGCGCCAGGCCCATGGCGTTGGCGGTGCGGATATAGTCGGTTTCCAGCACGTCGATCATTCCGGCGCGGATCAGCCGCATCAGCGCGGGCATCGCGAAGGACCCCAGCGTGATCGCAGGCAGGACAAAATGCGCCAGGGTCGACGAGCCCGAAATCGGCAGCCACCCAAGCTTCACGCCGAACAGCAGGATCAACAGCAGCCCGGCCCAGAAATTCGGTATCGCCTGGCCGACCACGGCCAGCGTCAGCGCGCAGCGATCCAGCGTGGAATTGGGCCGCAGTGCCGCCAGCACCCCCAGCGGCAAGGCCAGCCCCAGGGCGAACAGGATCGACAGCGAGGCCAGCAGCGCGGTGGCCGGAATGCGTTCGGCCAGGAGCGTCGTCACCGGCTGTCCCGACAGATACGAGCGGCCCAGATCGCCCTGCGCCACATTGGCGATATAGGCGGCGTATTGCACGATCAGCGGGCGGTCAAAGCCGTATTGCGCCCGAACCGCCGCCAGATCGTCATCTGTCGCGCTGTCGCCCGCGACGCCTGCCGCCGGATCGACGGCGACATGGCTGAGCGTGAAGGTGATGATCGAGATCGCGAAAACCACGAACACCGCCAGGGCAAGGCGGCGGATCACAAAGCGCAGCATTTGATTTCCAGCGAAATCCCCGGCCCGGGCGCGGGGCCCGGACCGGAATGTGGTGTGTTCGGTTGCAAGGCGCTACTTCCAGGACGCCAGGAAGAAGCGCGGCAGCTCGTCGACGTTGGCCTGAAAGTTCAGTTCGGAATCATAGGCATATCCCATCACGATCGTATGCATGGGCAGCCAGTAGGCCCGTTCGGTGATCAGCCGGATCGCTGTGGAATAGGCCTGTTTGCGGGCAGTTTCGTCGACCGTGGCATCGGCGCTTGCCAGCAGGTCCATGATTTCGGGGTCGCGGGCGCCGTCATTGGTCGAGCCGTTGAAGAAGTTGCCCAGCGAAGCCGACACATCGGCAATCGAGAACGAGCCCCAGTCGCCATACCACAGGCCCACCTCCCCTTCGCGCCAGGCCGAGAATGACGCGCGCGCCTGCACCAGCTCGAGATCGACCGTGATGCCCACGGCGGCGAGATAGCTTTGCACCGCCTCGGCGCGGTTGCGGTCGCGGTAGCTGGACATCTTCACCGAGAACCCGTCGCCATATCCGGCCTCGGCCAGCAGGGCGCGGGCCTTGTCGGGGTCGTAGTCATAGACCACCGCCGCTCCGGTGTCGCAACCGAACTGCAGCGGATAGCAGGGCACGTTCAGCACCTCGCCGTCGCCGCCCACCAGTTCGGCGACGATGGTGTCGCGGTCGATGGCGTGGTTGACGGCCTGGCGCACCCTCAGATCGGCGAAAGGGCTGTCTTCGCCGGTGCGCCCTGCCGCGTCCATGGCGATCATCGCGATGCGCATGGTCGACCCGAGCGTGGCCGTCACGGCGGGCAGGGTGTCAAGCTGGGCGACCTGATCCTCGGGCACGTTCCATATCCACTCGACATTGCCGCCGATCACCTCGGCGACACGGGTGGCGGTGTCGGGGATGATCCGCACGATCAGCGTGTCGATCGACGGAGTGCCCTTGCCGCCGCCCTGGTAATATCCGTCGAACGCCTCAAGCGTGAACTGGCCGCTGTCGCCGCCCGCATACATGTAGGGGCCGGTGCCGATGGGCGCCTGCGAGAATGCCTGCAACCCGACGCTCTGGGCGTAATCCGACGGATAGATCGGCAGCGATCCCGAGATGAATTCCAGCGCGGCGGGGAACGGTGTCTTGGACACGATGCGCACGGTCAGGTCGTCGACCGCCTCGACCCGCTCGATCCACTGCACCGATGCCTGGCTGCGCGCCCCGGTTTCGGGGTTGGCATAGGTGGTCAGGGTCCACACCACGTCTTCGGCGGTGAAGAGCGATCCGTCGTGAAACGTGACGCCGTCGCGCAGGGTGAATTCCCAGGTCAGATCATCGATCCGGGTCCATCCGGTCGCCAGCAGCGGTTCGTATTCAAAGGTTTCGGGGTTGCGATAGATCAGCATGTCGAACAGGTGCCGGGTCAGCAGCACGCCGTCCCGCGCCGTGGAAATATAGCCGTCAAAGCCGGGCGGTTCTTCGCCCAGACCGATGGTCAGGCTGTTGTCGCCGGGTCCGGCGGCCAGCGGCGTGGCCAACAGCGCGAAGGCTGCGGCGTATCGGGTCAGTCGGTGGGTCATGGCATTACGCTCCTGTCTGGGGTTGGGTCGTGTCGCGCCCGCGGGCGGGGCGTCGTTTGCTTTTTTCATACGTGAGGGCGGCCAGATCCATCGTCACCCGCCCGGGTGCACCGACAAGGATGATCCGCGATGCCACCTGCTCATAGGCGCCGCGGAAATGGACCGAGGATTTGACACAGAGGATCGCCACCTCGTGGGGTTCGATCCCGAGATGGCGCAGCAGTCCGGGCTCGGACGCCTGCATCCTTTGTGCGGCGACGATCACCCGCACGCCGCCCTGCTCCAACAGGGCGACTGGTCCGAGGGCGATGGCGTTGCCCGCATACATCGGGCCGCTGCCGGTGAAGTTACCGTCGCCCAGCCGTTCGATCCGCCAGGGGCCGGGAACGGACGCGCCGGTTGCGGGATCGGCTTTGCCGCCGATGGCAATGTTCAACGTGGCACCTTCGCCCAAGGCGTGGGCCGCCCGCGCGGCATCGGCATCGGCAATATGCACCAGCACAGCGCCGGTCGCCCGCGCCGCCAGCAGCGCGTGCAAAAGGCCTGTCGTGTCGTTGGTGCCGCCGCCCCCCGGATTGTCCTGGACATCGGCCAGCACGACAGGCCCGCGCGGCGCGGCCATCGCCCGGGCGATGGCGGTTTCGGGATCGGCCAGCCGGGCGTCAAAATCACCCTCGGCGGCGATCCACGCGGCCAGGGTGGCGTCGGCGATGGTGTCGGCCTCGGCTTGGGTGCCCGCGTAGGCGGCAAGGGCCGGGCCCGCATCGGCCACGTCGGCCAGTGGAAAGCCCATGGTCAGGGTGACGCGGTCGTCGGTCGCAGCATAGAGCGTGCGCACCGGATCGCCGCCAGTGTGCTGAGCGACAAGCGGCAAGAGATAGGGCATCTGGCGAAACGCGGCGGCGGGGCGGGCGGGATTCCCGGCGAGATGCAGCAGGCAGGCCATCGCCCGCGCCCCGGTCGCCGCCATGTCGGTATGGGGATAGGTGAGATAGGCAAAGATCCGGTCGGCGGCATCGACCATGCGCGCTGACAGGTTGGCGTGCAGATCCAGCGCAACGACCAGCGGCACATCCGGGCCGATCACCTCGCGCACACGATCGAGAAGCGCGCCCTCGGCATCGTCCTCAAGTGTTGTGACCATGGCGCCGTGCAGTTCGAGAAACACGCCGTCGACCGGCAGGGCCGCGCGCAGCCGCGCCACGATGTCGTCGGCCAGATCGCTGAAGGCTGCGTGGCGCACCGGCCCTCCAGGCAGCGCCATGGCCCACAGAAGCGGCGCCGCCGTGCCCTGCGCGCAGTGCAGCCTGTCCAGGGCACCTGCGGTAGGCACGGAGGTGTCGGCCAGCCCGGCGATCATTTCGGCGCCGCGCATCTGCCGGGGCCAGCCGCCGGGGGCGACGAAATCCGCCGCCTCGGTCACACCGGCGGCGAAGGTGTTGGTTTCGTGTTGCAGCCCGGCGACGGCGATCTTCATGGCACCACCACGGGGCGGCGCCAGTCGCGCGCGCCCTCAAAGGCCCGGGCGGCGCGCAGGACCAGATCGTCGCGGAACCGTGCGCCGACGATCTGCAACCCGATGGGCAGGTCGGGCGCCTCGGTGCTGTCGGCCCCGGTCAGCGCGCAGGGGATCGAGGCGGCGGGCTGCTGTGTCAGGTTGAAGCCGAAGCAATAGGGCGCCCAGATGCGACCGTCGATCAGATACCAATGGTCGTCCTGCGGCCCCGGCTTCGTGCCCAGCCGCTGGGGCGGCACCGCAAGGGTCGGGGTGAGCAGCAGGTCGTAAGTCTCGTGGAACTGCTGCATCCGGGCGGTCAGAACCTCGCGGTGGCGCAGGGCGGCGATGAAATCATCGGCCGAATAGGCGCGCGACTGGTCCAGCACGCGGGCGACAAGTTCATCCATCTGGTCGCGCTTTGCGCCTGCCCCGGCCGCGCGATAGCTGGCGGCGCGGAACGAGATGCGCAGGCAATCATAGGCTTCGATCAGGCCCGAGAAATCGGGATCGACCTGTTCGACCGACGCGCCCAGTGTCTCGAACGTGGCGGCGGCGGCATCGGTGGCGGCGCGCACTTCGGGGTCGGGCGCGACAAGTCCCAAGGTGGGGCTGTAGGCGATGCGCAGACCTTTCACGCCATCGCCGATGTCACTGTCGAGGATCTGCGCCTGCCGGGGCAGCGTATAGGGATCGCGCGGATCGGGGCCCGCGATCACCTGCAACAGCGCCGCCGTGTCGTCCACCGACCAGCCCATCGGCCCCGTATGGCCCAGGATCCCGGCCGAACTGGAGGGCCATGTCGCCACCATCCCGAAGGTCGGCTTGAGTCCGAACACGCCGCCAAACGACGCAGGCATCCTGATCGAGCCAGAGGCATCGTTGGCGATGGCCAGCGGCCCCACCCCGGCGGCAAGTTGCGCCGCCGCCCCCATGGACGACCCGGCGCAGCCATAGGCGGTGTTCCAGGGCGAACGGGTGTCGCCCGTCAGGGGCGAGGTGGAATAGGGGCTGCCGCCGAATTCGGTCGTCGTCGTCTTGCCGAACAGGACCATTCCCGCCGCCCGGGCCCGTGCCGCCGCCGGGGCATCGGCATCCTGGGGGGCGTCCGGGTCGGTGGTGCAGGATCCCTTGCGCGTGGGCATTCCGATGGTCGGCAGCATGTCCTTGACCGACACCGGCACCCCGTCGAGCGGGCCCAGCGGCGCGCCGTCGCGATACCGCGCTTCGGACGCGCGGGCGGCAATCATCGCGCCGACGCGATCGACGTGGGCGAAGGCGTTCAGCACCGGTTCGGTGGCGTCGAGCCGGGCCAGCACCGCATCGAGCACCGCGACAGGCGAGAGCGTGCCGGTGCGAAAGCCATCGGCCATGGCGATGGCGGACAGGCTGGCGAGATCGGTCATGGGATTTCCCCGGTATTCAGGTGCGAGGCCCGTGCCCCGTGGCGGTCGGCGAAATCGGCGAGGATGGTGGTGACGCGCTCGGGCGCCTCGATCTGGGCCATGTGTCCGACATCATCAAGGATCAACGCGGGCCCCTGTCCGATACGGCCCGCGACGCGGTGGCATTCCGCCGGGGGGCAGACCGTATCCTGCGCACCGCCGATCACCATGACGGGCATGTCCAAGTCCGGCAGGATGTCTTCGCGGCTCCAGCCGATCGAAGCCCGGATCGCGGAGAGATACCCGTCGCGGCGCAGGCGCGTGAAATCATCGGCCAGCCGGTCGACGGCCCGGGGCGGCGCACCCTGGGCCATCACCCCGAGGGCCAGGGCGCGGGCGCGTTCGGCGCTGACGGCGCCATCGTCGAACAATGCCCGGCGGCGGGCCAGATACTGCGCCGCCTCATCCGACGTCATATGCGCCAGAAACGCCGATTGCGCCCCCGACAGGACCATGCCTGCGATGCGGTCGGGCGCGCGGGCGGCACATTCCAGCAGGATGCGCCCGCCCATGGAGTGACCCACGGCGATGATCCGCTCGACGGCCAGTGTGTCGAGCAGGCGAAGCAGATCGTCGGCAAAATCGCCCATGGTGCGCACTGTCGGGCCAATGCTTTGCCCGTAACCGCGCGCCGACCAGGCCAGAGTGCCAAATCGCGTTCCGAGTGCTGCGACCTGGGCCGCCCACTGGCCGCAATGCCCGCCGATCCCGTGCAGCAGCAACAGCGCGGGCCCTTCCCCGGCGCCGATCATTTCAAGACCGACATCGGGTGTGATTTTCAGATGAAGGGTTCGGATTTCGGCCCCCGCCAGATTGGGTTACAGCTTTGCACGACCCATGCGCCAGCCGGATGATAAGCAAGCAGGCCATTACGTCAAATACAAAAACCGGACCAGCCCATACGGCAAGGTTATGACCGGTTCATCGCACCGATAGGGATGTCGGATGCCGCATCCGCCCCGATGATCGTCTCGCTTTCAAGCTGTGCCGTCAGTCCGCCGTCGGTCTCGATGTTGCACCCGCGCACCCATTCCGCCTCGGGCGATGCAAGG